>PVBE011626419.1_pt1 | contig 28734 bp, 20 predicted proteins | sample 1631181 | NCBI WGS metagenome assembly PVBE01 (sample SAMN08397723, study PRJNA350692) | Marine metagenome, whole genome shotgun sequencing project. | isolation source: water | place: Pacific Ocean | collected 2012-04
AGCAGCCCGCGGACTGGGCCTCCCCTTCGCCGCCGGCCAGGCGCTGCAGCTGGTGCTCGAGGCAGGGATGCTCGTTGCGTTCGCGCGGTTGGGGCGCGGGGTCATCGACTCCGATCGGTTGAGCGCCGCGCTCCTGGTGCTCGCCTGGATCCCCTACCCCAAGCTCCACCTCGCGGAGAACAGCGTGCTCGTCGGCCTGGTGATGCCGCTGGTGTTCGTCGCCTGGCTGGGCGCCCGCGACGGGAGCCCCCGCGCACACCGCCTGCCCGCCGCGCTCTTCGGCGGGGCCGTGCACCTGGGCCTCATCGCGCTCCCCGTGCTCCCCCTGCTGGTCGGGCTCCCCCGACGGGGGGGCGGCTTCGACCGGGCCTGGGTGGGGCGGGGGTTGCTGTACGGCGGCGCCGCCGGGCTCGCGCTGCTGCCGCTGTGGCTCTCGCCGTGGAGCGGCCCCGACTTCCTGGAGACCTCGATCGACGCCGCCTCCCGCGAAGGCCTCGGGGCCAGCCTCCGGAGCATCGCGGGGCAGCTGGCGGGTCTGCTCAAGGACCCCTTGCTGGCCCTTGGGCTCGTGTGGGCGTGGACGAAGCCGGGCCCCGGACGGGGGCCCCTGCTGCTGTGGCTCGCTCTGACCACGCTCCCGATCGTGCTCCTCGATCGCGGCGACGGAGGCTCCCCGTTCCACTTCGCCGCGGCCGCCCCGGCGTGGGCGATGCTGGGCGCGGAGGCCCTGATCGACGTCCGTCGACGCTGGGGCGAGGGCGGCGTGGTCGGCGTGCTGGCGGTCGCAACCCTCGTGGCCGCGGTCCCCCGAGGGAGCTTCGAGGACCCGCCCACGTGGCGGGCCGAACCGATCGGCGATCGATGTGCGGCGGTCGACTCAGGCACCTGCCGCCCACGCCTCGCGGCCTCGATCCTCGATCGCCTCGATGACCAGGGACTGGGGGAGGCCCGGGCGCACGGCGCCTACGCCGGCTGCCTGGACGCGGCCCAGCGGTGGCGGGGTCAGCCCCCGGGGACCGATCGGGAAGCGCTCCTGCTCGACTCCGCCACGGCGGAGCGCATGGGGGCCCCGGCCGACGGCACGAGGCCCGCGATCGTCGCGCCGGTCCGCACCCACCGACCGACGGCCCGAGGCGCCGAGGTGCCCATCCCCGCCGGCTGGAATCTGCTCCTGGTGGAGGGCGACAAGCTCGACGTGCCCGTCGGCGACGCGGTCTACGCTGCGGCCGGCTGTGCATCGACGACCTCCCCCCGAGCACCCCGGACCCTCCGCACCGGCGCGTGGGCTGCGATCCGAAGCCGCGATCCGGCGACCGTGCAGGTCGGTCCGCCGGGCGCGTGGGACCCCGAGGCGGTGCTCGTCGTGACGATCGGGGAGCCGATCCCGTGACCAACGCACCCCGCAACGGACTCACCCCCGCGAGCGTGGCGACCTTGTTCGCCATCCTCCTCCTTCGCCACATCGACGCGGCCCTCGGCGGAGCCGTCTACGAGCACTTCTTCGCGTTGACGGTGCAGCTGGCGCAGATGGCGGGCGCGGGCTGGAGCCCCGATGCCACGGCGGGCTCGTACGGCGGACTGTCCGGGGGCGCGCCGATCTACTTCTGGGTCCACGGCCTGCTCCGGGACGTGGGGCTGCCGTGGGAGGCGCTGCCGGTGGTCCACGCGGTCCTCGATGCCGGCGTGCTGGCGGTCTGGCTGGCGTGCACCCGGCGCCTCCCCCCGGCGGTCGTTTTGGGGGCCGGCCTGTGGCTCGCCGCGACCGGCATCCCGAAGGTCCACCTCGTCGAGAACAGCACCTGGGTGCACTTCGCCCTCGTGCCCGCGGCGGCGCTGCTGCTGGTCGACCACCGACCTTCGACGCGCCGGCTCGTGGGCGTCGCAGCCCTCGTGGTCGTCGGCGCCTGGTTCAGCCGCATCGCCCTGCTCGCGATCCCGGCGATGGCGTGGGCGGGACGTTCGTGGGAGCCGCGGACGCGGCGGACCCTGCACGGACTGCTGGGAGCCGCCGCCGTCGTCGGCATCGCCCCCTTCGCCGCCGGCTGGTCTGGGGGGTCCGGCCCCGAGACCGGCGCCTTCGCCGAGCGCATCGCCTCCTCGGGGCCCGGCGCGGTCGCACGGAACCTGCTCCGACTCGCGCTCGATCCGTTGGTCGTGGTGGGGATCGCAGCGTGGGCGGGAGGCCGACTGCAGGACGACGAGCGGCCGCTGGCGGAGACCGCGGGGGTGTGGCTGCTGTGCGCGGCGGGGCCGATGCTGCTGCTGTCCGACGGCGGCGACGACCCCTACCACTTCGCCGCCGCCGCTCCCGCGCGGGCCCTCCTGGGGGGGCTCGGGTTCGCCGTGCTGGTGCGCGCCGCGAACCGGGCGGGGCCCGCGATCCTCGCCGCCGCCCTGGTGGGGGCCGTCGCGCTCCCGACGTGGCGCACGCTGCAGGAGCCGAAGGCAGCGGACCCCGGCACCGGGGAGGACACCTGCCGTGAGCCTCGGCTGGCCGCGCTCGAGCACGCCCTGAGCGACGCCGGGCTCTCCGATGAGGACGCCCTACGCAGCCGCTTTCGTGGGGTCCAGGCCGACTGCCTGAACGCGGCAGCGGCGTGGCGGCGGGGGTTGGCGCCCGAGGAGGCCCGAACGGTCGTGCTGCTGGCTGGCTCGCCCGCCCTGCCAGAACCCCTGGTGCACGGCCTCGCCGCGTGGACGGGCCAGCGGGTCCAGAGCCCTGGGGCCGATCCCGCGACGTCCCCCGGGAGGGTCTCCATCCCCGTCCCCGCAGGGCTCGTGTTCGTCGAACTGGACCGCCCCTGGGGCGCCTCGGAGCTGGCCCCGGCGGCAAGCGCGGGCAGGGTCGTCGTCGCCTGCGATCACGTGCGCGAGGACCCCGGCACCTGCCCCGCCGACGGCGGCTACGTGCTGGTGGAAGGAGCGGGGGGATCCGTCGAAGTCGGGGGACCCGTCGGCGAGATCGCGGTGTACGCGCTCGAGCGCTAACCAGCGCCGGTCGTGAAGTAGAGGAGCACGCGCGAAACCCGCGAGCCGATGGGACCGACCTCGATCTCCAGTTGGTACTGCCGGTTGGGCGCGAGCTTGCGATCGGCGGGGACCGTGAAGCTGGTGGCGGCCCCGGTGAGTTCGCCGTAGATCCCGTCGTGCTCACGCGTCCCGGGGGGCTCGTTCTGCACCCGCAGCGCGTCCTCCAACTGCAGATCGACCTGCGCTTCGACCCCCAGGGGACTCCACGTCAGGGTCGGCACGAGCGCGACGCCGTCGGCGCCGTCCACCGGAGCGGTGAGCTCGGGGGTGGGGGGCCAGGCCTCGCCCACGTCGCGCTCGAGGCGGACCACGCTCTCACCGCCGCCCACGCGGACGTGGACGTCGATCGCCCACCGGCCCGCCGGCAGCGCCCGGCCCGCGTCCTCGGCGATGAAGTTGTACTCGACCAGCTTGTGGCCCTGGAGGAGCAACGGAATCGGCGCCCCCGACGGCGGACGCGCGACCACCCCCAGCACGGTCGCGATCAGCTCGCCCGAGGCGCTTCGGAGGTCTCGCGTGGAGACCGCGACGCCGGGCTCGGACGGCTCCAACTCCAGCTGCACGGCTTCCCGGACCTGCCCCGGCTCAACCAGCTTTCGAAGGCGGAAATCAGCGTGCAGATGGGCCGCGATCGGCGACCCCTCCCACGGAATCGTGGCGATCCCGTCGGGCACCCCGCCCGAGCCTCCCGCGACCTCCGCGGGGGGGGTGGAGGACCCGGCTCCGCACGCGTGCAGAGGCAGGGTCAGAAGCGCGACGAGTGCGATGCGAGGGAAGGCGATCACGGTCGAGTCCAAGGGTATCTTGCCGCCGTGCTGTCCGTCATCAAGCGCCGCAATCTGCGGGTGATCAAGCCCGCGCTGCGCTGGGCTCGAAGCCGCTCCGCCCCCTGGTTCGTGACCTGGGCGCTCACCGAACGGTGCAACTACACCTGCGACCACTGCGGCTGCTGGCGCGTCCCCGGGGACGAGCTGCCGCCGGACGTCGCCCTGCAGTACGCCCGGGAGATGGTGGAGGCGGGCGTCGTCGCCGTGAACCTGTGCGGGGGCGAGGTGCTGCTGCGGCCGGATCTGGGCGACGTCATCCGAACGCTCGCGGACGCCGGGATCGTCGTGCGGGTCACCACCAACGGCTCCATGGTGCCCCGACGCATCGCGGAGCTGCGGCCGCTGTCCTGCCTCAAGCTGAGCCTCGACGGGCCCCCCGATCTGCATGACGCGGTCCGGGGCGAGGGCGCGTACGAAGCCCTCGTCGCCGCCGTCGACGCCGCCCGCGGGGCGGACATCCCGGTGATGATCAACACGGTGCTGACCGCCGTGGTGTGCGACCGCCTCGAGGAGGTCTTCGCCACCCTGGACACCCTGGAGGCGACGGGCACGTTCAACCCCATCGAGCTGCGCCACGACGAGGCCTCCGACGGGGTCGATGCCGCCACCCCCACCCCCGCCGCCATGCAGGCCGCCGTCGGCGCCCTCATCGAACGCGCCGAGCGCGACGATCCCCGGGTCGGCAACTCCCTCGGCACCCTCCGCTACCTGCGCACCTGGCCCGCCATCGAAGCTGTCGACTGCCGCGCCGGCCAGCGCTTCTGCCGGGTCCTGTCCGACGGCCGGGTGGCCGCCTGCGACCGCTCCTACGCCCCCACCCCGCCGCCGCCGCCGGGCCTCGTTCCCACGGGGTTCCACGCCGGCGTCGCCGCCCTCCGCCGGGCCGGCTCGTGCGAAGGCTGCTGGCGCAACAACACCATCGAGGTCAACCGCGCCCTCAGCGGTTCCCTCGGCGCCGTCGACTCCCTCGTCAGCTGGTTCTGATGAGCTTGTCCGGGGCGCATGTTCAGCTCGGCCGGGGCCTGCTCGGGGCTGCCGTGGCGGGGCGCCGACGCCCCCTGTTCGTCGGCTGGTCGCTGACTGACACCTGCAACCTCAGCTGCGACTACTGCGGGCGCTGGGACCGGGGCTCGCCGGAGCTGTCGCACGACCGCATGCGCGCCATCGCCACCGAGATCGCCGACGCGGGAGCCGCCCGGGTCAGCCTCACGGGGGGCGAGCCGCTGGTCCATCCCCTGTGCGTCGAGCTGGCGCAGACCTTCGCCCGGCGGGGCGTGGAGGTGTCACTCAACACCAACGGGCTGCTGCTGGAGCGCCACCTGGGCGAGCTCGAGGGGTCGCTGCGGACCATCACGTTCTCGGTCGACGGAGGCCGGGCGGCGCACGACGCGGTGCGCGGCGAGGGCAGCTGGGACGGCGCGGTGGAGGCGGCCCGCCAGGCCGCCGCCCGGGGGATCCGAATCGCGCTCCACGCGGTCATCACCACGGCCAACCTCGATCAGATCGACGACCTCCTGGAGCTCGCCGGATCGCTGGGCTGCAAGGCCGGGTTCACCGTCGTCGAGGAGGTGCCGTCGATGGGGCGCCGCGACCTCGATCCGCTCGTCCCCACCCCCGCGCAGTGGCACGCGGTCGTCGACGATCTGCTCGCCCGCCTCGACCGCGGCGAGCGCCGGATCCAGAACTCCTCGGCGGGCCTCCGCTACCTGCGCAACTGGCCGATCTACGCGCCGATCAAGTGCAGCGCCGGCCTCGTCTACGCCCGCATCGAGCCGGATGGGTCGATGTACGGCTGCGGCAACCTCGTCCGAGGCGGCAACGGCGTCTCCCTGCAGGAGCACGACTTCGGCGACGCGTTCGCCGCGATGGAGCGCGAGACCTGCCGCTCCTGCTGGTGCGACACCCGCGTGGAGATGAACCTCATCCTGTCGGGCGTGCCGTCGTCGGTCCGCGCCGCCATGGCCCGGTAGCGGTGCGACTCCCGGGCCCCCTCAGCAAGGCGCGCGCGGCGGTCGGCCTGGCGCGCGTGCGGTGGCTGAACCAGCGGCGCCCGGTGATCGTGTCGTGGGCGATCACCCACCGCTGCAACCTCCGCTGCGTCTACTGCGACGTGCCCGAGCGGCGCCTCCCCGAGGCCTCCCCCGCGCAGGCGCTCGACCTGATCGACCAGATGGCCCGGCTGGGCACCCGGGCGGTCAGCTTCAACGGCGGCGAGCCGCTGCTGCGCAAGGACATCGTCGCCCTCGCGGAGCGCTGCCGAAGCCACGGGATGAGCGCCGCGTTGAGCACCAACGGCACGTTCCTGGATGGCAAACGCGAGGTCCTGACTCACCTCGATCGGCTGCAGATCAGCGTCGACGGACCGCGAAAGCTGCACGAGGCCCAGCGCGGCGAGGGGACGTTCGACGACGTGCTGAGCGCGCTCTCCATCGGGCGCGGGGCCGGCCTGCCGATGGTCCTGTCGGTGGTGCTGACCCGGCACAACGTCGGCGCGATCGACGACCTCGTCGCCTTCGCGGACTCGCAGGGGGCCTCGTTGAGCTTCCTCCCCGTGGGGCCCGTGCACGCCTTCGACGTGGACTACGACTCGCTCCGGCCGACCCCCGCCGCGATGCGTACCGCCCTGCGAGAGGCGGCCCGACACGCCCGCACGGGGGCCCCCATCCTGGGCTCCGCGTCGTCCTTCGAGTACCTCGCCCAGTGGCCCGCCGCGCCCCGGATCGACTGCTTCGGGGCATCCGGGATCGCCAAGCTCGCGGCCGACGGCAGGGTCTTCCCCTGCGCCATCCTGGAGCATCGGACCCACGCGATCAGCGCGCTGGACCATGGCTTCGAGGCCGCTTGGGACGCCATCGCCGAGGACCCCCTGGACTGCAGCGGCTGCCACTGCACCAAGACCCTGCAGCTCAACCGAGTTTTCTGGGACACGCTGTCGGCGATCCCCCTGAACCGGCTCGCGGCGCGATGACCCGCAAGCTGCCGCGGCGGGGGGTCCATCGGCCCCGGGGGGCGCTGCGGGCGTTGGTCGCGGGCACGCTCGCACCGGCGGGCCGAGTCGACGCCTTCGAGGCGGCGGCGGCCCAGGCCTTCGGGGCGGGGGGAGCGGCCGCCACCGGCTCGGGACGCGACGGCCTGCGGCTGCTCCTGGAGGCCCTCGATCTGACGGACGGCGACGAGATCATCCTGCCCGCGCTGACCTTCGGGGCGGTGCCCCAGACCATCGCCGCGCTCGGCCTCGTCCCGGTCTTCGTCGACGTCGACCCCGCCACCCTGCAGTTGGATCCCGCCGCGGCCGAAGCCGCCGTCGGTCCCCGCACCCGCGCCGTGCTCGCCACCCACCTGTGCGGGCTGCTCGCCGACGTCGACCGCCTCGGCGCCCTCTGTGACGCTCGCGGACTCCGCCTGCTGGAGGACTTCGCCCAGGCGGCGGGGGCGCGTCGACACGGTCGCGCCGCCGGCAGCTTCGGGACCGCCGGGTTCACCAGCCTGGAGACCGTGAAGCCGCTGCCGGCCTTCGGGGGTGGACTCGTGCTCTGCCGCGATCCGGCCCTCGCCGATCGCATCCGCCGAGCCGCGAGGGCACGGCCGGCCCCGGATCCTCGGAAGCTCCTGCGCAAGGCCGCGTTGGGCCACGTCGAGGCGGCCTTGGCCGATCCTCGGGTCTTCACCGCCGCGTGGCCGCTGTTCGGGGGGACCGGTTCGGAGGACCGGGTGGCGATGTACAAGGCGCGCAAGAAGGGGGCCGGCAACCATGGCGCCCGGCTGCACCCGGCCCAGGCGGCGGTCGGGCTGCGCGGTCTGCGCGGGTTGCGCGATCACCTTCGAATGCGGCGGGGCCACGCGGAGGCCTTGCGGGGTCTGCTGGAGGACCGCTGGACGCCGTGCCCGGAGCCGGACGACGAGCCTGCCTGGTACCAGCTCCTGGCACGCGCCGAGGACCCGGTGGGGCTTCAGGAAGCCGCCGCCGAGGCCGGCGTCGACGTGGGTCGCGACGTCGTCGAGGACCTCAGCGAGGGGCGGTGCCCGACGGCGGCGCGACTGGCCCGGGAGCTGGTGCAGCTGCCGGCCCATCCAGCGTTGACGCGGCCGGATCTGGAGCGGGTGGCGCGGGTGACGCGTCCCTGGCTCGCTCCGGGCTGAACCCGCCCAACGCCCCCCCGATGGCGCCCGAGACGAGCACGGTCGCAATCTCCAGCGCGGACAACGTCAGCCCCACCGCGAGCGCGATGTCGGTCGGTCGATCCGTCGCCGCCGCGAGTCCGACCAGCGTCGCCTCGCGCACGCCGACGCCGCGGAGAACGCCCGACACCGTCGCCGCCGTGATGACCGCGACCGCCCCCGCGAGTACCTCGGACGTAAGCGCCACGCCAAACCCCGCGAGGACCCAGGCGTAGACGACGACCTCGAGCACCACCGAGAAGACGGCGCAGGCCACGGCGAAGCCGACGAAGGGACGGCCCAGCCAGCGGAGCGCCACGCCTCCGAGGGCGACTCCCACCGCGGCTCCGGCGAGCAGCCCGACCCCCGCACCCGCACCCGCCAGCAGCCCGGCCCCGACGAGGGCCCCCAGCAGCAGAAGCGCATTGCCGAAGCGGGTCGCCGCCCCGACGGTGAGGGGCACGCCGTACTGCTCATGGAGCACGACCACGCGCACGCCGTCGCCAGCCTTGAACGGGAGCAACGCCTTGGCCGGCACCGTCGCCGCCACCAGCCGGGCCAGCGACCCGTAGGGCACCCGATGACCGGCCGCCCGCAGCAGGGACCACCAACGGGCCGCGTCGGCCCCCAGATCGCGCACGAGCAGCAGCGCCAGGCCCCCGACTACGACCAACATCGGGGCCGCCCGCAGGTGCTCGATGAGCTCCCCCGGATCCTCGCGCACGAGCGCGACGATGAGCAGCACGGCGGACAGCCCGAAGCCCACCAGCCCCCGGGTCGAGAATCGCGATCGGCCTTGCTCCGCCGTCACCGCCCCAGGTCCTCGCGGGTGACGAGGAAGCCGCCGACGAGGAGCGCGTCGAGGCCCGCCGCCGCCCAGGTCTCAACCGCGTTGGCGGCGGACGCCACGATGGCCTCGCCGTGCCGGTTGAAGCTGGTGTTGAGCAGGCACGGGAGCCCCGTGCGGTCCTCGAACGCGGCGAGCAGTTCGCCGAACCAGGGGTGGCGCTCGGGATCGACGATCTGCGCCCGCGTCGTGCCGTCGGTGTGGACCACAGCGCCGCAGTTCGACCGCATCCACTCGGTCGCGCGGAAGCTGGTCGTCATGAACGGGCCGTTGGCCGAACCCAGGGGAACGTCGTGGAGGCAGCGGGCCGCCGCCGATGCCGCCACCGCGGGCGCAAATGGCATGACCTCGTCCCGCCCGAGGGCCCGGTTGAGCCACCGGGGGGCGTCGAGATCGTCCGGCCGAAGCAGGATGGAGCGGCCGCCGAGGGCGCGGGGGCCATGCTCCAGCGGCCCGCGACAGACCGCGACGGCCTTGCCCTGAGCGAGCAGCGCGGCGATCTCCCCAGGCCCCTGCACCGACCGCACCGGGAGCCCCCGGGCGCGCAACGCGGCGATCGCCTCCCCGTCGGGCACGTCGGGCCCGAGGAACACGTCGCGGGGACGATGCGAAGCGGTCCCCTGAAGCACGGAGGTGGCGTGCAGCGCGGCCCCCGCGGCGAGCCCCGAGTCGCCCATCGCGGGGTGCACCCAGAGGGCCTCGACCGAATCCAACGCCTCGATGGTCCGGTTGAGCGTGACGTTGGCGAAGACGCCCCCGGCGGCGGCGAGGCGGCCCGACCCGGCCAGCTCGAGCACTCGCTGCACCAGCTGCAGAACCACCCGCTCCAGGAGCCGCTGCATCTCGAACGCGACGTCGGCGCGACCGCGCGTATCCAGGGCCTCGCGAAGCACGGACGTAAGCGCATTCGTAGGCTGCCAGACGAGGGTCGAGGGTCCGCCCCGGGACCGGATGCCACGGTTCCACGGCCCCTCCCGCCAGGCCAGCAAACCGTCCAGCACGGCCCGGACCTGCGGATCGGCCTGTCCCTCGGCGGCGAGCGCCGTCACCTTGCCCTCGTCGCGGTCGGCCCGGAACCCGAGCATCTGGGTCACCGCCGAGTAGAGGATGGCGACGCTGTCCCGCTGGTCGATCTCCTCGAACAGCTCGAACCCGGCCGGGCCGAACCGCCCGATGAGGCCGGACAGCAGATCTCCCTTGCCGTCCAGGGTCAAGACGGCGCCGGACTCCCAGCCCGCCGTCATCGTCGCGCTGGCCGCGTGGGCGACGTGGTGGTGGACGAAGAAGCGGCGCCCGCGGAGTCCTCGCAGCCGACAGAACCTCCTCAGGCGAGCCAGGCGGGCAGCCTTCACGCCCGCCGAGCCCAGGCGCGCGGCGAGGCCCGTGGTTCCCGGGTGGATCTGCCTCGCCCCCCGGGCCCAATCCTCGTGCAGGGGCGCCAGGGGAAGCGCGATCACGTCGACGTCGGCGGGACCGATGCCGCCCCGCTCCAGGACCGCCTCGACCGCTCGGTGGGGCATGCCCCCGAGGTTCCGGCGCGCGTCGAAGCCCTTGAGGCGGCGCAGCCTCCCCTCCTCCACGGCCGCCACCAGCCGACCGTCACGGACCAGGGCGGCGGCGGTGTCATGCCCTTCGTGGATGCCGAGGATGTTCATCGACTCAGCGGGCCTGAAGGACCGACAGCGCACCTCGCACGGCCCCCGGACGCCAGTCCATCATCCGGTTGATCTCCAACGAACCGAGGAAGCCGCAGCCGCCGCAGTCCACGCGCGGCAGCTGCGCCAGCGCGTCCTCGATGCCGAGCTCACGCACGTTGGGGATCGCCTCGACGTAGGAGATCCGGTCGCAGGGCACGACGTCGCCGTTGGCCTCGATCATCGCGAACGCCCGCCCGGCGAAGCAGTGGATGTCCCCGAAGTCGGGCCACGCCTCGATCGCTCGGAGCGCGCCGAGGCTGTTGCGCACCAGGCCGGGGCGCTCCGTCTTGGCCGCGCGCAGCCTCGCCAACGCGCCGTCGAACGCCTCTCGCGTGGGGAACGTCGAGCGGGTGGTGCGGTGCGCGTGGCCGTGGTCCATCACCGGCTGGAACGTGATCAGCACGCCCTGCTCGGTGGCGAAGTCGAGCAGCCAGTCCAGCTCGGGGATGGACTCCGCCGTCATCGTCACGACCAACGACGCGGGGGTCTCGGTTTCCCGTGCAACCTCCAGCGCGTCGAGCAGCTCGTCGAACGCTCCGGGGTAGCCGCGAATGCGGTCGTGAACCTCCGGGCGTCCGTCCAACGAGAACTTGAGGAAGTCGATGCTGCGGAGCCAGGCCTGCCGCTCGCGGAGGCGGTGCCCGGTGGTGTTGAGGCCGACGGAGATCCCCGCGTCGTGGGCCGAGTCGAGGATCGCTCCGAGGTCGTCGCGAAGCATCGGCTCGCCGCCGCTGACGGAGATCCGCTTCGTGCCCAGGCGGGCGAGGTCGACGAGGATGGCATGCCACTGGGGCGCGCTCATCTCCTCGGTCGGCGTATGCCAGAAGGAGCAGTAGCGGCACTTGCTGTGGCAGGCGTTGTTGACGTTGATCCGAACGGCCACGGGCACCGTGCGATTCAGCACTTTCACCACCACGAGCGACTTCGCGGCACCGACCTTGTCCTTCAAACGCATCCGCTTCGCAGGATAGCCTGCGTACGCGCCGTCGCGAGGGGTGCGTGCTACGTTCCGGGCCGTGTCCGGGTCCCTCAAATCACGCCTCCGGGGCGGCATCGCGACAGTCGGCGGATGGGCCGCGCTGGGCTCCCCCCAGGCCGCCGAAGTGCTCGCCCGAGCCGGGTACGACTGGGTCGCCATCGACCTGGAACACACCGGGATCTCGCTGGATCAGGCGTCCGCCTGCATCGCCGCCATCCGGCACCACTGCCCCGCCCTAGTCCGCCTCCCGAGCGCGGATCCGGTGCTCGCCAAGCGCGTCCTCGACTGCGGCGCCGAAGGGCTGATCGTCCCCGACGTGCGCGACCTCGCGACCCTCACGCGCATGCACGCGGCGATGCACTACCCGCCCTCCGGAACCCGCGGCGTCGGGCTGTGGCGGGCGCAGGGCTGGGGTGCCGACTTCGACGCCTACCGCACCGGTTGGCCCGAGCGGGCGGTGCTCGTGGCGCAGATCGAGTCCGGCGATGCCATGCGCAACCTGCGTGAGCTGCTGTCGTTCGACGGACTGGATGCGGCGATGGTCGGCCCCTACGACCTGAGCGCGTCGCTGGGCACCCCCGGCGAACTGGACGCTCCCCGGGTGGTCCAGGCCGTCGCCGAGGTGCGCGCGGTGGGACGCGAACTGAACCGCGCCGTCGGCGTCCACGTCGTCGAGCCCGACCCTGCGGCGCTCCGCCGCGCCCTCGATTCCGGGGACCAGTTCGTGGCGTACGGGGTCGACTTCCGCTTCCTGGATGCCAGCGCCCGCGCCGGCCTCGCCGAGGCCCGCCGCGATGGGTGAGCTGCGGCTGGGCATCATCGGGCTTGGATCGGCCGGAGGGCGGAGGCTGACCGCGGCCCTCGCGCACCCCCGCGTCACCGTGGCGGCGACCGCCGATCCGACCGTCCCGGGCCTTGCCTCCACCGTGCACGTCGCCACGGGCGAGGAGCTCCTTCGGCTCCCCGATCTGGACGCCGTCTGCATCGCCGTTCCGACCGCGATGGCCCCCGAGTTGACTCAGACGGCGCTCGGCCGAGGCCTCCACGTGCTCGTCGAGAAGCCCCCGGGACGCAGCGCCAGCGAGTTCCGCCGGGTGCTCGCCGGCCGCAACGGTCACGTGCTCCGGGTCGGCTTCAACCACCGCCTCCACGGGAGCCTCCAGGAGGCCCATCGGGTGCTCGCAAGCGGCCTCCTCGGCCGACTCGAAGCGGTCGACGCGGTCTACGAGCGACCCTGGTTGGCCCGCCCCAACCGGTGGCGCAGCGAGGTCACGTCGGCTGGCGGAGGCATCCTCCTGGACCAGGGGATCCACCTGCTGGACGCGCTCCGCTGGCTGCTCGGTCCGCTCACGGTCCGCGCGCACGAGGTGCACGGCGCACCGATGGAGAAGGCGGTCGAGGCGACGTTGGACGCAATGGGCACGACCGTGCGCCTGACCTCCCGCGCCGACGCGCCGTACTGCCGGTTCGCGCTGACCCTGCGCGGCAAGCTGGGCACGCTGACGCTGTCGGGCCTGGAGACGTCGTCGCGGGCCTACGCCCCGGAGAGGCTCGACCTCGTCTGCGCGACCCGCACCGAGTCGGCCCGCTGGGACCACGACCCCTCCTGGGGCGCCGAGCTGGGCGGCTTCGTCCGCCACTGCCTCGACGGCCTCGACGACGGCCACGGCGATCCCGCGGACGCTCTCGAGGTGCTCCGGTTGGTCGATCAGCTGCGGTCTCCCGCCCAGGTCGAGGCCCGCCTGTGAGCTTCCAGGAGCACACCCGGCGCTACCGAAGCCGGCTCGAGCGGGCCCTCACGGTGCTCGACTCCCCCGCTCTCGCCGCCCTCGCGGGGGAGCTGGAGGCGCTTCGGGAGCGCCGAGGCCGCCTGTTCGTGCTCGGCAACGGGGGCAGCGCGACGACCGCGTCGCACCTCGCCAACGACCTCGGCGCGGGGCTCGGGGAGCGCGGCCTGGACACGATCGCGCTGGCCGATTCGATGCCCGGCATGACCGCCGCCGCCAACGACCGGGGCTACGACGACGTCTTCGCGCACCAGCTCCGACCCCGGCTCCGGGCGGGCGACCTGGTGCTGTCGCTGTCGGCGTCGGGGAGCTCGGAGAACCTGGTCCGCGCTACGACCCTCGCTCAGGAGGTCGGCGCCCGGACCGCCGCGATCGTCGGCATGGACGGCGGGCGGCTGCACGAACTCGCGGATGTCGCCGTGCACATCCCCACCGACGCGGGCGACTACGGTCCGGCCGAAGACCTGCAGTTGGTCCTGGACCACGTGCTCGCCGACTGGCTGCGCGACCTCGGGTGAGCACTCCGCTCCCGGGCCCGTTGGCCGTCTGCCCCCGCAGCCTCAGCAGCCACGACGGCTTCCGTCAGCGCGTCGCCGACGCGGGCATCGACGCGCGCTGGAACAACGGCGGCCAACGCCTGCGCGGTGACGCCCTGCACGCCTTCCTCGACGGGGCCGCCGCCGCCGTGGTGGGGCTGGAGGAGCCGGGCGGCCCGCCCGAGTCGGTGCGCGTGATCGCCAAGTACGGGGTCGGGCTCGACAGCCTGGACCTGGACGCGCTCGAGGCCGCCGGCGTCCGCGTGGGGTGGACCCCGGGGGTGAACCGCCACGCCGTCGCGGAGCTCGCCATCGCCTTGATCCTGGCCTGCTTCCGGGGGCTCGGCGCCGCCCAGGGTCCGATGCGTTCGGGAGCCCTCGCCGACGGCCGCTGGCGTCCCCCCGCGGGCCGGCAGCTGCGCGGGAGCACCGTCGGCGTCATCGGGTGCGGCCACGCCGGCCGTGAGGTCGTGCGTCTCGCCGAAGCGCTGGGCGCCCGCGTCCTCGTCTGCGACGTGCGCAACCGGCGAGACGCGCTCCCTCGGACCGTGAAGCAGGTCTCGTTCGACGAGATCCTCGCCGCGTCCGGCGTGCTCAGCCTTCACGTCCCCCTCGACCCTTCGACCCGGGGCTTGCTCAACGCCCCCGCCCTCGCCCGCCTGCCCCGCGGAGCCGTCGTCATCAACACCGCCCGCGGCGGGCTCGTGGACGAGGACGCGCTGCTGGCGTCGCTGGACGCTGGACACATCGCCGGCGCGGGGCTCGACGTGGCCGTCGACGAGCCGGTCGCGCCCGGTCCCCTCCTGGACCACCCCGGGGTGGTGCTCACGCCTCACGTCGGCGGCAGCACCCGCACCTCGATCGACGCGATGGCGGACGCGGCGTGGGCCAACCTGCAGCAGCCTCAGTCCGTCGCCGACTTGCGCGCGCGGCTCGCGGCGGGTCGAATCGAACCGTGGACGGGATGACGCAATCGGAGGAACTGACCCGCGGCCTGGAGGCGGTGGCCGCCAAGGACTCGGCCCCGTTTCGGCAGCACGCCTTCGCCTACCTCGCGCGTCACGACCCCCGGGTGCGGCTCGCCCGCGCCGTGCACGGCGCACTCCCCAAGGCGCTCCGCCATGGCTTGATCCAGGCCTACGGCTGGGCCTCCGCGGCCCGCACCGCCCCTCCCCGAGGCCCCGCTCCGGTGGCCGCGGCGGGTCGGTACCGCAACGAGCGACGGCAGTTCGACCGCCTCGCGCGGGACGCCGACGTCGGCATCGAAGCGGTGGACCTGGAGGCGGGGCCGGCTGCCTGGCTCAGCGCCCTGACCTTGCTCGGCGACGCCGAAGCGCGCCGGGTGATGGCGGTCGCGACCGACCACGACGACTTCCTCGTCGCCTGCCGCAGCGCCGAGACCGTCGGACGCTGGCTGCAGCTCCGTGGGCGGCTCCCCGCGAGCACCCGCGCGGTGCTCGTGTCGTCCGACACCAACCCCTACGCGGTGGCCCTGATGGCCGCCGCCCGGGAGGCCGGCCTCAAGGTCGCCTACGTCAATCACGGCCACCTTCCCGAGGGGCCTCCACCGCTGGACGTCGACCTCGCGATCCTCGACGGCGAAGCGCTGCTGGACGTCTACCGACGGGCCGGACCGGTCTCCGCCGAGGTCGTGTTCCGGGGCAGCGAGGGGAGCTACCGGCCCCTTCACCTCGAGGGGCTGAAGCCTGGGCTGAAGGTAGGCGTGTTCGCGTCGCTGCTGGTCGATTGGCCGACGTTGGAGCGCACGATCGAGCAGGTTCGGGAGGCCACGGAGGCCTCGTCGGTGCTGCTGCGGCTGCACCCCAACCAGACGATTCGGGACCCCGACTGGGCGTCGCACGTGTCGCTTCGGCTGGAAGATCGCGTGTCCGACGGGGGGCGGTCGATCCTGAACGACGCGGAGGCCTGCGACCTCGTCGTGGCGGGCAACAGCAGCTGCCACCTAAGCCTGCTGAAGTACGGCACACCGACGCTGCAGGTGCCCGATCTGGACCTCGTCCCGCACGACTTCTACCGCTTCCTCCAGGACCACGTGGTCCCCTGGGAAGAGGACGCCTCCGCCGTGAGCCTGGACCGCGTGCGCGGCTTCTTCGAGGACGGCTGGAAGGCGCGGTTCGCCCGGTACGACGCGGGGTACCCCGACACCGACGGTGAGGGTGCGCGCCGGGCCGCCGAGGCGCTTCGGCAGTTGGCGGGGCTGTCGTGAGCTGGACGGCGTGGACAATCGTGAAGGCGGCCAGCGAGCGGGTGCCGAACAAGAACCTGCGGCCGTTCTGTGGGCGGCCGTTGGTGCGCTGGATGTTGGAGGCGGTGGAGGCGGTCCCCGAGATCGGCGCCATCGTCGTCAATACGGACGCGGTCGAGCTGCTCCGTCCGCTGGTGGCTGACCTGCCCAAGGTCGTGCTCCGACCGCGACCGGCCGATCTGCTCGATCCGCGGCTGGACGCCAACACCCTGCTGCGCCGCGACGTCGAGGACCTGCCGGAGCAGCTCGGCGGCCGCATCGTCATGCTCCACGCGACCAGTCCGCTGCTTCGTCCGGCGACCATCCGGGAGGCGATCGCGGCCCTGCAGGGTTCGCCCGCCCACGACTCCCTGTTCGGGGTGACGCGGCGCCAGGCTCGCTTCTTCCTCGGCGCGGAGCCGGTGAACCACGACCCGACCGAGCTGCGGCCGACGCAGGATCTGGAGCCCGTCGACGAGGAGAACTCGGCGCTGTACCTGACGTCCGCGGAGGTGGTTCGCACGACGGGGCGGCGGATCGGTCGGACCCCGCTGCGGTTCGAGGTCACGCCCAGCGAGGCGGTCGACATCGACGGCCCCGAGGACTGGCGCCACGCCGAGCTGATCGCGCGAGGCCGCACCGGGTCCCCGGCGGCGGTGCTGTTCGACCTGGACGGAACCCTCATCGACTCGCTCCCCGACGTGGCCCGGGCCCTGTCCGAAGCGGTCGCGTTCCTGGGCCTCGGCCCCTACCGGACCGCCGACATGCAGCCGTTCATCGGGCGGGGGTCGACCGTGATGGTGCAGCGGGCGCTGAAGGCGGGGGGCCAGCCGACCGACAACGTCACCGACCTGGTGGAGGACTTCATCGCCCGCTACCGCGCCGCCGCGGGCCGCGACACGAAGCCGTTCCCCGGCGTCGAGGCGCTGCTGGACGAGCTCACCGAGCGGGGCGTGCCGATGGCGATCTGCACGAACAAGCCGTGGGCCACGACCGAGCCGACGCTGGCGGTGCTCGGCTGGAGCGACCGCTTCGATCTCATCCTGTGCCCCGATCACGTGGAGCCGAAGCCGTCGCCGCGCATGCTCCTGACCGCCCTGGAGCGGTTGAAGGCACCCCGCTCGGGCGCCGTGCTGGTGGGGGACACCCGCAACGACTCGTTCGCCGCCGCCGCCGCTGGGATCCCGTTCGTGTGGGCCGAGTACGGGTACGCGACCTCGCCCCTGGTGGGGGAGGTGTCCGTCGCCTCGGCCGAGGAGCTGAGCCCACTGTTGGACGCCCTCGCCGCCTGGGGTCGGCCAGGCCCGTGACGCGGCGGATCGGGTTCAGCCTCGGCCTGCTGGTCACGCTCTGGGTGGTGGTGATCACGGCGGAGGGAGCGCCGATCCGGGCCGTCGGATTCCTCGCCGCGGAGACGCTCTGGACCCTCGGGCTGGCAGCCTTGGAGGCGCCTGGGCTGACGGCGGCCCTGCTTGTGGCGGTCGGGATCGCCGGGGGGTTCCTGGTGCGTCGCATGCCGTCGGCGGACGCACCGCTCCGGTCGATCGCAGCGCTCCCCCTGCTGGCCTTGACCGCGTTCCTGCTGGTGGAGGCGATCGCCCTCGCTCCCCTGGTCCTGACGATCCTGTTCGGTACCGCCGCGGCGGCGATGCTGACCGCGGAGGAGGCCGGCAAGGGCGCGGACGGTGAGGCCGAGCCGCCCTGGCCGCTGCTGATCGGGCTGGCCCTGGGGGGCGGACTCATCCTCGCGGCCACGCACACGTTCCTCGATCCCGTGCTCGAGCTCAGCGCGGCCGGGGTGGGGGCGGCCTCCCGCGCGATCGGGCCGGTGTGGAAGCCCCTGGTCGGTGGCGCGGCGCTCGTCGCGGCGGGGGGCGCGGGGAAGCTGCTGGGGGACGCCGGCTTCGACTGGGCACCGTTGGCGCTGAGACCCGACCGCCTGCTCGGAAGCATGCTCGGCTGGACCGCCGCCGCCGCCCTGACCATCGCGTACACGTTCGGGACCGGAACGTGGGACTGCGGCGCGGTCGACCGCGACGAGCGGGTCGAACTGCTGGCCCCCGACCGGGGCGGCTTCACGGCGGTCCGGGTGGCGAGCGACATCGTCGTATCGTTGCGGGACGCGAGCGAGCTGCTCGTCATCAACGCCGCCGGCGTGGTCCGCCGGGGCGAGCTCCGCACCTGGCTCCCCCAGCGGGCCGACGCGGATCGTCTTCGCCCCGAGGTGCTGCTCCCCGTCGGCGGCAGTCGGGTGCTCGTGCTCGCCAACGACCCGGCCCCGGGCGTGGCCGCAGCAGCGGTGCTGATCGACCTGAGCACCGCGGACACGCTGGCGGCCGTGCCGACGCTGGAGTGCACCGAGGCGACCGACGCGGTGCTCGACCCCGACGGAGTCCACCTCTGGGTGGCGTGCCCGGGGTACCGCTCGCCGGGCGGGGATTGGGTGGCGACGTTGGAGAAGCGGCGGGTCTCCGACCTCGGCCTCGTCAGCCGGACCGAGCTGCCGGACACAGGCATCGACCGGATCGTCTTGGGTCCCGACGGCGCGCTGTTCGCCGCCAACCCCGGCCTCACGGCGCCGGCGCGGCTGGCGTTGACCGATCCGCCGAAGGTCGAGGTCCGCGGGCTCGTGATCCCCGACATCGTCCTGGACCTCGCGGCCCCCGGCGACGGCACCGTGCGGGTCGCCCGCTACACCTCCGGCGAGGTGCTCACGCTCGACGCCCAGAGCCTGCGCCGGCGGACCGCGACGCGCATCGGATGGGGCACCCGAGCGCTGCTGTGCGACGGCGACGGATGCGCGGCGGCCTCCGCCATCACGGGTCTGCTGACCGACGTCGACTCCGGCGAGACCGTGCGCCTGGGAGGCCACGTGCGGAGGCTGACGCGGGACGTCGATGGGCGGTTTGGGCTCGCCGCGTCGGACTGCGGCGTGATGCGCTTCGAGCGGCCCTAGTCAGAGAACCAGGTGCCTCCCCAGGCACGGGCGCCGTTGGGGAGGATGACGCGGACGTAGCGCCAGTCGGTGGCGGGCATGTCGTCCAGCGTGATCCAGACGCCCTCTTCGGGGGCCTCGGCGCGGGCGATGACGTCCCGCGCGCCGACCACCTCAATCGCTTCGATCGGCATCGGGGAGACCACGCGGACGCGGACCGACGCGCCATCCTTGGCCCACCGGACCTGGAGCATCGTGCGCTCCCCGGTCGTGCCCCAGATGCGGCCCGCCTCCATCGCCCGGAGCACCCCGGCACGGGTCAGTTCGTCGACCTCGAGGCCCGCGAGGCCTCCGGGCCAGGCGCCCCAGGCGGGGTCTCCGGCACGCCCGTCGTGGCCGTCCCCGGCCGCCAGGAGCACAGGCTGCATGCCCGCGTCGAGGGCGTCGTGGAGCGACGAGATCGCCTCGCCGTGCATCAGATCGCCGCCCCCCACGCGCCGCGGGCAGTCGTCGCACTCGGAGCTGCCGTGGGCGCTGTAGACCTCGAACGCGGTGTGGCCGGGGAGCGCCTCGGACAGCGGGAAGCCGGTGCCCATGTTCGCCGCCAACGAGGTGTGCGTGGCGAGCACGAGGTCTTCGGTTCCGTAGTCGCCGACGAGGTCGGGGGGCAACGCGCCGATGCGTCCCAGATCCGTCTCCTCCGCGATGGTCCGGGCCCCGCCGTGGGCCCCCCGCGCGACCTCGGCGAGGCGGTCGGCGTCGAAGAAGTAGGCGACCTCGTGCCCGGCGAGGTTCACCTCCACCGCGGGGATGGTCACGAAGGTGCCCGGCTCGTTCGCTTTGTCGGTTGCCCGCAGGAGCCGCCGCCACTCGTGGTCCTCCAGTTGCCAGTCGTGATCGCTGAGCGCCGCTACCGTCAGGCCCCGCTCGCGCGCCTCCTCGAAGTACTCCTTCGGGCTTCCGCGGCCATCCGAGAGGCGGCTGTGCCCGTGCAGATCGGCCCAGGCGATCAGCGGCGGATCCGGCTCCACGAGCACCTCGACCGGATGCGCTCCCATACCGTTCACGGTCCCGCCGACGGTGAAGATCCCAGGCTCGCGCGCCCAGAGCTTCTGGTCATCGGAGTCGCCCACGTGGTTGCCAAACTCGTCCACTTCCTGGAGGTGGATCGGCACGGTCTGCCCCGGTGCGACGGCAGCGGGGACGTACGCCACCGGGTGCTTCGCCGGCCCCGGTTCGATGGACTCGAAACGCCCCGACAGCACCTGCTTCCCGTCGATCCAGACCAGCGGAGCGAAGCCGCGACCGGCCGAACGGGGCACCCGGACCTCCCCCAGAGCCACCTCGAAGGTCCCCCCCTTGCGCACCCGCTCCGGGAGCGGCTGCACCAGCGACCACCGCCCGAACTCGGCCCCGTCAGCCCCCTCGGGACGCTCGACGTGGGCGCCGTAGACCCAATGGGGGAACCGCACGCGCACCTCGGTCCCCGCCGGGAGGGGCCGATTCCCCGCCTCCCCCTGCAGCGTCAGCTCGGTCAGCTGCCCCGCCTGCAGGCCCGTGTGGGACCAGGTGACGCGCGGCTCCGTCGCTGCATCGGGCCACAGCATCACCCCCACGAGGACCGCCACGGCGGGCGCCACCAGCCACTTCGGGGGGAGCACGAGCAGGAACCAGAGCTGAAGCGCGATCGCGGACGCGGCGAGACCCGCCAGGAGCAGCGCCGGCTCGTACCGCAAGGTCACCCGCTCGACCCCGGGGGGAACCTGGACCGCCAGCAGACCGCCTTCGGAGCGTACCGTCGCGGTCGTCGCCTTCCAGTCCGAGGCTCGGAGCGCTTCCTGGTTGATCACGACCGTGCCGCCCTCACCGCTCCTCATGATCCTCAACCAGATTTTGTTCGGCCCCCGCGCCTCCATCCGCGCCGGTCCCTCGAGCTCGCCCCGGTAGCGCGGGTTCACCGCCTCGTCGCCCTCGGGGGTGACGTACCGCGCCGGCACCGCGTGCTCCGGCAGCGACAACGTCGCGTACCAGCTGACCAGCCCGGTGCCCGACCGAGCGAGGTCGTATTCGCTCGCCGCCGGCGCCCGCGTGAAGGCCCGCAGGAACCGGTCACGCGACGCCTGCTCGATGGCGGCCGGCTCCTCCCCCACGTCCGCGAGGTCGTGGATCAGCGCGACCTGGTCGAACCGGGGCGCCGGCGGAAGCTCTTCGCGAGCGAGCTCGAACCGCTCGCCGTAGGCGCCCGCCGACTGCCACGCCGGCCACAGCAGCAGCAGCACAAAGACCCCCGCCAACGCGGCCTTCTGCTGCCCCAGGAGCACCTCGAAGCCGACCCCCGCGAGCAGCACGAGGGCGAACAGCACGAAGACGTTCCAGTACTTGATCGGCTGCGCGAACGAGCCGACGCCGGGGAGCCCTTCGGTGAGCAGGAAGTGGAAGTCCGGGGGCAGGTGCGGCCCAAAGCAGAAGGCCGCCGCGATCCCGCCGACCACCACGAGTGGGACCACCGCGCGCCGACGCCGCAGCCCCCACAGCCCGGCGATTGCGAGCCCCACCCCCAGCGCGGTCAGGCCGAGGTAGGCGTACTCGTGGTCCATCTGGGGACCCTGGCGCCCGAACTGCTCGCGGTACGCCGCCGTCGGCACCACCCCGAGCAGCCCCTCCACGAAGATCCCGAGCCCCTCGTAGAAGCGGCCGCCCCAGAATTCTTCCGTCCCCCGCGCCGCCGTCTCCACCGACGGAAACGACCACGTCGTCCCCTCCCCGGGGAACCAGAGGGCCCCCCGGCGGCGCAGCTCGTGGTCGTAGCTGACGCCCAGGCGATGGAGCTCGAGCAGCCCTGCCAGCCGGGCCGCCCCCAGCGCGACCGCGGTGCCCCCGAGGATCGCGAGCTTCTTCGCCCCCGGCCGGATCGCTTCCCGGAAGGGCGCCGCCGCGGGGAGGGCCAGCAGCCCCCCCGCCACCACGACCCCGACCCACGCCAGCCACGGCAGATCCAGGTGCTTGCCGAACGCCGCCGGGGCCGACGCCACCAGCACCGCCCCCGCCGCCAGCGCCACCCGCTGGCTGTCGATCGCGGCCCGGGCGACGACTACCGCGGCGCAGACGTAGGCCAACGCCGAGAACCCGTGCCCGCCCTGCTGGAGCACCAGCGCCAGCAGCAGCCCGCCGATCATCGGCCGCTTGTGGTCCTTCGATTCGCTCAGCAGGGCCCACAGCACCAGCGGCCCGAGCATCGAGAACGTCTGGTTCCAGAAGCCGACCAGGAGCATCGAGGGGAGCCACCCCGACACCACCAGCAGCGCCCCCGCGAACAGCGCCGCGGGCGGATCCAAACCGCCGACGTCGCGCGCCAGCAGGAACATGCCGAGGCCCCCGAGGAACAGCAGCAGGATGAGGTTGACCTTGGTCCCCGTCTCGACGCCAAACGCCAGCACCGGCAGCAGCGTGGGCGCCCACGAACCGTCCGAGGGGTGCGCGATCGTGGGGTAGCCGCCGCCCACCAGCGGGTTCCGCAGGGGCAGCTGCCCGTGCGTCAGGATCGCGTCGGCGGCCATCGCGTCGAAGGCGCGGGTATTCAGCCAGTCGTTGTCCCGCCAGGCATCCCCCGAGACGAAGCCGCCGGGCGTGTTGAACGCGGGGCTGCAGACGAGCGCGGCGAGCACGAACAGGACGGCCGCCGCACCGGGGGTGCGAACCATGGGGAACGGTACCCCAGCAGGCGATTGCATCGCCGGAGCGGGTGGGGGAAGGTTCGAGCGGAGGAGTCGCCCTGGCGAAGTCGAGACGAGGAGCGGTGCATGTCGGCCTGGGCGCGATCTTCGCGTTCGTGGCGCTCACGGGGCTGTACCTGTTCGCAGCCGACCTGTTCGCCGTCGGGTACTTCCCCGTGCTCCTGGCCCACATCGTGGTCGGGCTGCTCCTCGCCGTCGTCGTGCCCATCGGCCTCGGACTGCACCTCAAGCGCACGTCGTCCCCCGGGCTCCGATCGGCGCTCCCGCTCATCGGCCTGCTCGCGGTCCCGATCGTGCTGGTCGAGATCGCGATGCACTCCGCCGTGCGCAGCGTGGACGATGCGCGGGGACGCGAGGGGCTGTTGGAGCGGGCGGGCGCAGAGATCAGCTTGTTCCTGTGGGGCACGGACGGCGGCGACGGCGCCACGGTCTGGATGGCTGCGACCTTCGCGGTGCTGTTGGCGATCGTGTCGGCCCTGCTGGCGTGGGCGGTCCGGGAGCGCGACCCGTCGGTCCCCGTGCGCTGGACGGGGGTGATCGCCACCGCCGCGTTGATGCTGGCCGTGACCACGGGCTTGACCGGCTGGCTGGGTCGCGGCGACGCCCGGTTCGATGCCTACGCGGCGCACTCGCTCCTGGGGCTGCTCACGCTGCTCGCCACGGCCGCGCACTTCAAGGCGCCGCGTCGGCTCCTCGGCCGGGTCGGGGGCCCCATCGCGTTGCTGCTCGGCGCCGGCCTCATCGTCGCGCTCTGGGGAGAGGGGTACGCGGACGACCACGTCTGGAGGCTCGAAATCGACGTCGAAGAGGGGGTGCTCCCCGTGCGCGTCCTGCGGGCCCAGGGCGACGACGCGGGCGCCCCCATCCCGGAAGAACTGCTCCTCGGCTCGGACGGCTGCGGGGACGCGGGGTGCCACGAACAGCTGACCCACCAATGGGCGGGCTCAGCCCACCGGTTCAGCGCCGACAACGCCCTGTACCGGGCCGTGATCGACCAACTCGTCCAGGAACGCGACCCGTCCGAGGCCCGCTTCTGCGCCGGATGCCACGACCCCGTTCGAGCGCTCGCGGGCACGGCGGAGGCGGCCTACGCCGACGGCGCTCCGGCCCCCAGCGAAGGGGTCAACTGCGTCGTCTGCCACGTGCTCATCGGGCACGACGGGGTCCCCGGCAACGGCGACGCCCACTACCGCGCGCCGGTCCCCTACCCGGGCGCCGACCGGGAGGCGCGCAAGGTGAACATCAAGCTCGATCCCCGGTACCACCGCATGACGATGACGTCGGGGCGGACGGTGCACCCCGAGCTCTGCGGAACCTGCCACCGAGTCGAGCTGGGCCCGTTCATGGGCGCCGCCGTGACGGCGGTCGTGCAGGCCACGTACGCGGGCCCAACCGACGACCGCTACGAGGGCGGCAGTGCGTCCATGTGCAGCGACTGCCACCTCCCCACGATCACGCGCCAGCCCAACGGCCAGTTCCCGCTGTACGACCACCAGATGGCCGGCATCAACTTCGATCTGGGCGCCTACGTCACCCACCCGGACGCCGACCGCGAGGCGATCGCGGACGTGCGCCAACGCGTCTCCTGGATGGTCGAGGGAGCGAACGCTGACGGCCTCGTCTTCCCCCCGCCCCCGTTCGTCGACGAGTGGCCCGACGCCGACGACGCCCCCGGGGTGCTGGACGTCGACGTGTCGGGAGCCCGCCGCGGGGACTTGCTGGCCGTAACCGTGATGACCTCGAACGCCCGCATCGGCCACCCCTTCCCCGTCGGCCCGTTCGATCTGCGCGAGGTCTGGCTTCAGGTGGTGGTGCGCGACTCCACCGGCGCGGCCGTCGGCTCCAGCGGACTGCCCGTCGACGGACGGGTCCCCGAGGAGGCACGCCGCCTCGGCGCCGTGGAGCTGGACCGCTCCGGCCAGCCGCTGCAACGCCACCGCATCTGGGACGTCGGCGGCTTGCGCGGCAAGCGGCTGATCCCACAAGGCGAGTCGGTCACCGATAGGTTCGAGTTCGCTCTCCCCGAAGGCACCGCCGGCCCGCTGCAGGTCGAAGCGGCGTGGCAGCTGCGGCGCGCAAACCCCGACTTCACGGCCTTCGCCCTCGGCCCGGACCACCCCGGCTTCGACACGCACGAGGTCGCTCGCGGAGCCTGGAGCGAGTAGGCCTCAGGGCAGGCGGCAGACCGTGATCGCAGGCGGTCCTTCGGGTCCGGGGGGGAGCTTCGCCAACGGAACGCCCGCACCCACGATCCGGTCGAACGCCGCCCCGTTCCCGCTCCACGACGGCTCCCCCTCGAAGCCCTCGACGTACCAGGCGCGTTCACGGGCGCTCACGCAGCCGCCCTCGTCGGGGGCGTCCCACCCATGGAAGACGAGGGCGATGCCCCGACTGCGGGCGTCGCACCGGCCGGAAACCGAGAGCCCTTCGCCGTCCCGGCTTCGCAGCCCGACCTGCACCAGGGAGGCGGCGTGGCCGCGACGGCGGGCCGTGAGCACACAAGCAGAGCAACCCTCGGGACACTCGGCCCGCCAGGCCTCGGTGAGGCCGTCCAGCGACTCGCTCTGCCCATCGGCGTAGACCGCCAGGAACACCCGGTCCTGCCCGACGGCCCCGGTCACGCCGAGCACCCAGACCACCAGGAGCAGGGGCACCGCCCGACCGGTCACGTCCACGCCGTCGAGCAGGCTGACGATTCCGGCGACGGCCAGGGGGACGACGGGGAGCAGGTACTCCTTCTCTTGCACCGGGAAGACCATCAGCCCCACCAGCGGGACCGCCACCGCGAGGGACCACCAGACGGCCTGCATCCCCACGGGCCGGCGGGCGGCGGCGAGCACCGCCGGAATGCCGAGGAACAACGCCAGGAGCCCGGGGTACAGGAGCAATCGGACGCCGACGTCGGCCGCGGAGGTGGGGCCGGTGGTTCCCCGCGCGAAGGCGTCCGCGACGGTCTCGAGAACGCCCACGTGGCGGTAGAAGCCGAACCAGGCGCCCGCCCCCGCCAGGACCAGGGCTCCGAGCAGCCCGAACAGTCCCCGGGCATCGCGGCTCGCCCCGAACGACCACCCGCACCACAGCACGGGGATGAGCAGGAACAGCGGCGTCGTCTGCTTTGCCAGCAGCGCGGCGGTCAGGCCGACCGCGACGAACGCGAAGGTCTGCCCGTTGGGGCGGCGGGCGGCGTAGGCCAGGGCCGTGGCGGTGCCCGCGACGGTCAGCGTGACCAGGGACTCGGTGGTGACCCGGTAGCTGAACGGGATCAGGGCGGGCGCGAGCAGCAGGACGACGCGCCACCGGGAGCGCTCGGGCACCAGCAGCGCCGTCGCCCCCAGGGTCGCGAGGCAGGCCAACAGACCCGGCAGCGCCAGCGCCCATCGGGAGACGCCGAAGAGGCCGCTGGATCCCGATGCGATCGTGCGCCACAGCGGGGGGTAGGCGAGGTCGGCGTCCGCGAACGTGGCCGTGCCCGCGAGCATGCGAAGCACCTGGTCGATGTGGCCGAGCTCGTCCTTGATGTGCTCGTGCTCCAGCTGCAGCGACACCACGGTCCACACCCACAGGAGGAACCACGCCGCGAGCACGGCGGTGGCGGCGCGACGCTCACGCAGGGCAGTCACGGGCGCACCCACTCACGCCGCCGCACCAGCACCCACACGCCGGCGAACAGCACCGCCGAACCCGCCGACACCGCGCCGCCAATCTTGACCGATGCGGGCAGGAAGGCGAGCTGCAGTTCACCGTCGAAGGCGGCGTCCAGGTCCACCGCGATCAGCCCCCGATCCTCGCCGAGCGTGCCGGCCGAGGGGACCCACGCGCGGTGGTGGTTCTGGTTGATGACGATGCGCGCTGGCCCCTGCGTGTGAACCTCCAGGGTCAAGCGGTTCACGGTCGGACGGAGAGGCCCCAGGGTGCCGCTTCCGGTGCCGAACCAGGCTTCCCCCTGGTAGTCCGGAATCGCCTCCAGGGTCCCGTCCTGGCGCTGCTCGTGCGACGCCTCCAGCTCGGCGAGCAGCTCCGGCCGGATGTCCTCCGGCGGGTACTGGACCCCCACCCCGGCCTGGGGTGCGAGGTACACGAACAGCGCCGCCGTCTGCGATCCGCGCGACGGGAAGGGCAGGGTGCGCACCTGATAGAAGGTCTCGACCCAGGGGGCGGGCTCCGGGGCAGAGTGAGCGAAGACCTCGTGGTTCAGCTTGCCCGCCAAGGCCGCATGCGGAACCAGGCTCAGCAACAACAGGGCGACGACCAGCGGCCCCCGGCCCGGCGGCACTCGCTCCCAGCGAAGGAGGGCCTGCACCCCAAGGCCGGCCCCGAGGCAGAGCCAGAGCATGAGGAAGAAGGCCACGTAGCGGTCGGTGGACCGCATCGCGTCGAAGATCGGGAGCACCTTCACCAGCGGGAAGAGGCTCACCTGGGCCCCGGTGCCGGGAATCCAGCTCAGGAACAGCGTCACCGCCGCCAGCGCACCCGCCGCGGCCCCCACTCGGCCGCTCCGCGCGGCCCCCAGCAGCGCGAGCGGGAGTACCGCCCAGCCCAGCCCGACGTACGGATACTCCCAGCCCGAGGTGTCACCGTTGGGGCCGTACTCGCCCACCGCGTCGGCGATCTGAAACAGCCCCAAGAACGCCGCATCGACGGCGTGCCAGAGCCCCACCGGGTCGGGCGCGGGCCCCTCCACCCGCCAGCCGCGCGAGCTCAGGAAGTCCATCATCGGCACGAACTTCGCCGCCCCCAGGCCTGCGCCGAGGAGGGCCGCGACCACCGCGAAGCCCAGCAGGGGGAGCCGCCGATCGGCCTCTTCCGTCATCGCCGCCCACGGTAGCCAGAGCGCTCCCTGAAGCACGGCGAACGCAAGACAGAGCTGCATCTGCACCCCGCCCGAAGCGAGCACCAGCCCCGCCCCGCCGGCGTACGCAAGCCCCATCGCGTTGGGTCCCCGCTGGGCCGACCGAAGCACCAGCCAGAGCACCGCCGGGACCACCATGAGGAACAGGCTCTCGTAGAAGCCGACCGCGAGTCGCGACGGGATCCAGCCCGCGCCCGCGAACGCCGTCGCCGCGAACGCCGTCGGGAGGGGCCCGAGCTTGAGCTGATCGCGCGCCAGGCCGGCCACGCCGAAGGTGCCCAGGAGCAGCAGCAGCAGCGCGTTGATCTTCATCCCGAGGCCTTCGCCGAAGATCATGGTCACGCCGAAGAACGGGCTCGCGGTGCCGTCGGAGGGGTGCCCGAAGCTGGGGATGCCGCCCTCGAGGTAGGGATTCCAGAACGCCGGGAGCCCTTCGCTGAGCAGGGCGTGGCGGGCGTACCAGTTGAACTTCGCCGCCTCCAACCAGTCGAAGGCCCGGTACGAGTCGGCGTTGATGATCGCGCGGGGGCGCAGCAGGAGCGGGAGGCAAACCGCGAGCGCGACCGCATACGGCAGAGCGCGCAGGAGCTGGTCTCGGCGGGCGTCGTTCATCGGCGCCGTCCCACGAACAGGCTCAGCCCGATCAGCAACCAGGCGGCGGCCGAGGCGATCCCCGCGGGCACGAGTCCCGGCGGCACGAACCGGATCGGGAGGGCGCGGGCGTCGTCGGGGCCGGCTTCGAACGCGAAGTGGACCTGGTTGACCGGCCACGTGGGGCGCCCGTCGCCCACCTTCCAGCCGGGGTGCCAGGTCTCCCCGACCACCACCAGGGCGCGGCCCTCGGTCCGCACGGTGGCGGCGCCGTCGATGCATGAGACCTCGGCGTCGACGAAGCGCGCCGACGCGAACCCGGGGTCCTCCACCACCGTGGGGGCGGTGATGTCGAAGGGGGTCCGCAGGAGTCGGTCGATGCGGGCGGTCTCCTCCGGTTCGACGACCACCGACGTGGTCGGCCAGCAGCGCGGAGCCGGGGGCCCGGCGTCGAACCGCAACTCCGGGCGAAGGCCTCCGACGGCCGTGCGCACCCGCATCAGCCGCATCGTCTGCATG
>PVBE011979513.1_pt1 | contig 28732 bp, 24 predicted proteins | sample 1631181 | NCBI WGS metagenome assembly PVBE01 (sample SAMN08397723, study PRJNA350692) | Marine metagenome, whole genome shotgun sequencing project. | isolation source: water | place: Pacific Ocean | collected 2012-04
CGAGCTTGAGCCGATTCCTCACCTCGTTCGGAATGACAGCGCGCAAGGTCCGAATCTTGGCCAAAACACCAACCCATCGGAGTTTTTCCGCAACCTGTTAGTCTTTTTGAGGCCGGCCTCAAACGGATCCTCCGTCAGAATCTTCAGGGCCGCCCTCTTCGCTCCGCGATTGTCATGATTCCTCCTCCGCGCCCTTCCGGCGATTCCTCTTTCCCCTTTCAGGATCACAGATTGCGTGGGAAGATACCCAGTCTTGCATTTTTAATCCATAATTCGCCCGGTCGAGGTTCCTTTACTTCAAGTCGTTCCCTTCAAACTCGGCGACTGACGCCGGAGAGGAGATTGCATGATGGCCGCCAGGTTACAGATGAAGTATGAGAAGGTTCGAGACCGGATCGTCCGGGCCAAGTTCCAGGCCTTGACCCCGCGCCAGCTCCATGCGCTGCGATTGAAAATGGCGATCCGCACCATCGGAGCCCTCCGCAAAGGGACTTGGGTCGTCATTGACGAGAATCAGAAGAAAGCGTTGGAGGCGAATCTCGCCGAGGTTTTGTCAGCGCCGCCGCCAAGCCCATTCGTCGCGCCGGTTTACTTCGACTACCAGTCTCAAAATTCCTGGCTGGTCATGCCGGTTTGCGAACGATTATCGCAGAAATACGACGTTGTCTTCTCATGGAGGGCCTTCCAGCTCCGCCCCGACTGGAAACCCGCGACACCGCCGCCCGCTTCCAAGGAGGCCCTGGTCCACCTGTGGAGGCAAAGCCGTGCCGTGGCTGACGAGTTCGGCATCCCTCTGGCGAAAACCCGTCCGCCCCTTCGGTGCAACACCCGCCGGTTTCACATGTGCACGGAGTACGCCAGGCTTCAGGGCAGGGAGATGGACCTGATCTGGGCCCTCCACGAGGCCTGGTTCGGAAAACCCGAGAATCTCGAAGATCCCCTGATATTCGACAAGGTTGCGGAAGGAGTCGGCCTGAACGTGGCCGATATGGATGAAGCTGTGGAGTCAGGCGTCTTCGAAGCGATCATCGATCAACACCGGGCCGACGCCATCAAAACGGGCGTCTTCGGCGTGCCGACGTTCGTCGTGGACGGCCAGCTCATATGGGGCCGGCAGACGATAACCGAAGTGGAAGAGGCCCTGAAACAGGCCGGGATTCCGCGGAAGGGAAGAAGATAGAGAGAAAAATTTGGGGGGTCCTTGTAAGCCGCCCCCCAAACCAATGATTAAAATTTAATCAAATGCTCCCCGTGCATTTTTTCGTTGCCTCCAGGGCGGCGAGGACTCGTTCGGGGGTGATGGGAAGCTCGCGGAAGGGCATTCCCACGGCATCGGCTACGGCGAGGGCAACGGCCGTCGACGCGGGGGTTAGCGCGGGCTCCCCGATGCCCTTTGCGCCGAAGGGCCCTACACCACTCTCCGACTCGAGGATTTGCGTTCCCACATCCGGGGTGTCCAGGGAGGTGGGCAAAAGGTAGGTCTCCAGATTGGACGTCTCGGTGACTCCCTCCCAGACAATGATCTCTTCCATGAGGCCCTGGCCAAGGCCCATATAGGCGGCGCCCTCCATCTGCCCCTCGACGCTCGTCCGGTTGATGGCTCGGCCCACGTCAAAGCAAGAGGTCATCCGTCGAACCTGCACCTCCCCGGTTTCCCTATCCACCGCAACTTCCGCGCCGATGGCCCCGAAGGTGTAATCATTCACTGCCCTTCCCTGGCCGGTCTCGGGATCAAGCGGGTCTCCGGCGGGCGCGTTCCACTGGGCCAGGTTTCCGAGAGGCCGCCCGGTCGCGGCCATCCGCCGAACCACAGTGGCCAGTTCAACCTCACGCTCTGGAAAGGCCCTCACAAAGGCGCGCCCGTCCGCAACCTCCACTTCTTCGGGAGGCGCCTCCAAGAGATCGCCCGCGACCTCTTTTAGCTGCCGCAGAATCTCGCGGGAGGATTTCAGGACGGCGTTTCCGCTCATGGTCAACTGACGGCTCGCGGTCGTGGTCCCCGAAAGGGGAGTGAGTTGGCTGTCGGCGGCCTGGACGGTGATTCGGACGGGGTCCACTCCCAGGACTTCCGAGGCGATGGAGACGAGGGAAGAGGCCTGGCCTCCCCCGAGGTCCGGCGCCCCGGCGCGAATCACAATGCTCGCGTCCATCTCAAAGCCCACCCAGGCCTGGGCGGTGTCGTGCGTCCAATGCATCCGTCCGTAGGGGGTAAAGCTGGCGGCGACTGCACGTCCCGTCAACACTTTGCCTCCACCGTCCACGGTTTTGCCTTTGTCCGCACGCGGGGGGGGGGATGGCGCCCCCTCCGAACGGAGGCCCGACGCTTCCAGCCCCCCTTGACAGCGCCGGACGGCCTCTGCGATCTCCACTTCCGAGCGGACGGGGTCACCGGTGCTGATGCCATCCCCCTTCCGGAGGTAGTTGATCTCCCGCACTTTCAAGGGATCCATTCCGAGCTCCCGGGCCAGTGCGTCCATCTGCGATTCGGAGGCGAAATTGCTCTGGAGCGAGCCGAAGCATCGAAAGGCGCTGGAAATCGGGTTATTGGTGTAGGCGGCGCGGCCGTCCACCCACACGTTGGGTATGCGGTAAGGCCCAGTGACGGTAAAAGTGACGTAGTAGACAACCCAGACCGACAAATAAGCGTACGCGCCGGAATCTCCGATCAGGTCGGCCTCCAACGCCGTCAGACGGCCGTCGCGCGTGGCTCCCGTCTTGCACCGCATCACGAAAGGATGACGCTTGGCGTGCGCCAAAATCGACTCTTCACGCTTGTACTCCAAGCGGACGGGCCGTCCCGTCTTCCAGGCCAGGATCCCTAAAAAGACCTCGACCGTCACATCCTCCTTGCCGCCAAATCCTCCCCCCAAAGAGGGGCAGAGGATGCGCACCTTGCTGTCGGGAAGTTTCAGGGCCCGGGCGACGTCCCGGTAATGCTCCAGCACCTGCGTCCCCACCCGGATGTTGATGACTTGATTCTCGTCGACCCAGGCGACGCCCGTTTCGGTTTCCAAATATGCGTGGTCGACGAACTGGGTCCGGTAGGTGTTCTCCACCACCACATCCGCCCGATCGAACCCGGCCGCAATGTCCCCTTTCCGTATCGCCCACCGGCACAGAAGGTTTCCGCCCTCGTGGACCTCCGGGGCGTCGGGCCGCAGTGCGTCGATGGGGTCAAAAACTCCCGGCAGGGATTCATAATCGACCACGATACGTTCCAGGGCCTGGTCGGCGGCCGCCTCGGTCTCTGCGGCTACCAGTGCGACCGGCTCGCCGAGGTATCGCACCCGGTCGCGCACCAGAATCTGGTGAACGGCCTGGTCGCGTTTGTCCCCGGCGTCACTTCCGCGCCCGGGAAGCCCCGAGACGTATTCATTCTGCGGGACGTCGTCGGCCGTGAGAACGCAGACGACGCCTGGAACGGACAAGGCCGCCGTTTTATCGATTCGGCGAATGCGGGCTGAGGGGTGTTGGGCATGCAAAACGCGGCCGACGAGAGCGCCGCGTGGAAAATAATCCGAGGCATAGACCAGAACCCCTCCCGCCTTGTCCACAGCATCGTGCCGGACGATACGACTGCCCACAACCGAGTTGCGTGATGCACCCACTTCCCCAAAGGATGAAGTCCCGGGGTGTTGGCCGGCCCCGGCCCCATCCGTCCGCCGAGTTGAGGCGCTTATGTCAGACATCCCATCCCCCGTCGATGACCAAGGCCTGACCCGTCATGCTGCGGGAGGCCGCGGAACATAAATACACGATCGCCGACGCGATCTCTTCCTCCTCGATGAACCGGCCCAAAGCCATCTCCTTCGTATACTTGTCGTAGACCTCCTCCGTCGAACAATCCCACAACTTGGCCTTGTCCCGGATCATCTTCTTCATCCGGTCGCCAAGGGTAGGCCCCGGACAGACGCAATTGACGTTGATGTTGTATGGGCCGAGCTCCAGCGCAAGGGTGCGGGTGAAACCTCTGACCGCCCACTTGGAAGACGAATACGCCGCCCGGTTTACATAGCCCCTGAGGCTTGCGGTTCCGGCAATGTTGACGATCTTCCCCCACTTTTTCTCGATCAGTGTGGGGATGATGTGCTTGCAGCAAAGAAAAGTGCCTTTGAGATTAACGTCCAAGATATGGTCCCAGTCTTCCAGCGAGATCTTGTGGGCGGGTGTCTCCACCGGGCCGGTGACGCCGGCCGCGTTCACCAGAATGTCCAGGGCGCCAAAGGCCTCCAGCGCCGCCGCTGCCATGGACTTCACCTGCTCTTCGTCCCGTACGTCGACTGAGACGGTGATTGCCTCGACGTCAGGGCATTCCCTTCGAATCGCGCCGACCTCCGCCTCCAGGGCGTCTCGGTCCCGGGCGGCGAGGCAAAGGCGCGCTCCTTGCCGGGCCAACTCAAGAGCGATTTTGCCGCCCATTCCTTTGGCCCCGCCGGTGATGATGGCCACCCGACCCTGCAATTCCATTCCGTCGTTTGTCATCGCCTTGTCCAGTCCAGCCGGTATCTCCCCGAACGGGCACTCTGATTGGGTGCGCCGGCTCGCAATCCCTTTCCTTCGGATGAGGGGGGGCCCAACTGCGGTCCACCTAAGTCATGAGAGGGTTCAGCCGGAATTCCCCAAAAGAGAACGTCTCGCTCCTCCGGGCGTTCTGGTGTTTCACCAAGGAGATAATTCTACACTGATTCCAGATCTAACCGGAACGTCCCTTTTCAACCGGAATTTCCCATCTCAAATCCGGACAGGCTGTGCCTGGCCCTTCGTTGCGTTTTGACCCATTCAAGTTTTGTCCGGGGGACCTGTCAACTCCATTACGGGCTCCTGAAACCCGAAATTCACCGGAGTCCGCCATGGGAAAACCAAGCCAGCGCCGCCGTGTAAACGAGGTTGACCACCAAGTTTGGAGTCTTCGTCATTTCGCCCTTGTGTGGACTCCGCTTAGGGTCGCTGGACAGGCACGGGCCGCAATCGGTTGACCCGATCCGGGATGAGGGCGAAGAGCTCCCGGCAGGCCAGCAATCCCTCATCCGGCATCCGGGGCCGGGCGGTCCCCGGCGCAGGGGCGCAACCGTTGGTCCAAGGATCGCCCCGTGGGGTTCAGGCGACACGGCCACCCGCGTGTAGCCGCGATTTGGTAGGCCGGGCGCGGGTCGGTGACCCTCCGGCCCGATCTCCGCTACGGACTGCGCCCACGGGGTCCGCGACCCCTCGCTCAGATCGGGGCTCCAACGTGAGATTCTCACGCGAATTGCCGAAACCAAGCGCTAACTCCGGACCCCAAGGACCTCCGAAGCCGGTTTCGCCACCCGAAGACGCTCCCCCCTCAAGGTCTTCCTCAACTGCCGGGTGGCTTCCTCATCCAGCGCCAGGGTCTCCGGGTCAAAAACGACGCCGTACACCTCCCTCGCCGTCTCGAGCGAGATGGCCTGCCTGTGGAAGTCCGCCACGACCCGCTGGGGGTCCCGGTCCAGGGGGTCGCCGAACCCGCCGCCTGAACCTTTTCGCACGAGGAGGAGGTCGTAGGACTTGACCGGCTTGAGCGGAGAGCTGGGCGGGACGTAGAACTTCGTCCCCTTGAGCTTCTCGAGGTCCCCGACGTCCCGGGGGCAGCGCGATTCCCGAAACCAGTCGCGGATGTCGGAATCCACCACCATCATCGCCTGGAGAGGCGCCGTGGGATATCCGCCGAACATGCCCCAGTTGTTGGGCGTCTTCCGACCGAGACCGATGGTGCCCAGACCGAAACGCTCCGCACCGTACACCATATAGATCATCTCGGGGCCCATTCCCCCGGTGTATTTTCCGAACCCGCCCCCGTCCGGGAGGTTCCGGCGGCCCAGGTACATGAACGGCAGGTTCATCTCAATGATCTCCACATCGGAAATGCACGAGGTGGGGTTCATCGCCTCCGCGCCCGTGTCTACGCCGTCCCGGTATGGGGCGGCCCCGATCCCCGAGGCGAAGGTGTCCAGGATGACGCCCCCGCAGGGCGACCCGTACTGATTGACCCCTCCGAAAAATGGCGTATTGCCGGTGGCCCCCGACCAGCCGGCATTCACATCCTCGTGGATTCCGGCGGCGTAGAGCATCTTGGCCACGCACTCGTGGGCCGTGGCCGAGATCAGCCCTCCGGTCGAGATAACGGCGAGGCTCACGGCGGCGGGGAACCGGCAGTTGACCACGGTGCCCTCGGGAGCGATGAGCTTGACGGGGGCGATCATTCCTCCATTCCAAGAGACATTCCAGAAAAGCTGGCCCGCCAGGATGACGAACATGCGGCCCCACGTCGCAGGGAGCGTGCTGTTGATGGCCCCCTCCACCTGCTCACTGCTGCCCGTAAAGTCAAAGGTGACCTCGTCGTCCTCCTTCGACATCGTGCACACCACGCGAAAGGGCTTCTCGTATTTTCCGTACGTGTCCCCGTACATCCGGGACCGCCAGGCGCCGTCGGGCAGGCTTCGCAGACGGGCCCGCGCCATGGCTTCGGAATCATCGATGATCTGTCTTGAGGCGTTCTCCACAAAGTCATAACCGAACTGCTCGATCAGCTTCAGGTACCCCCGGGTGCATACGTTGTTCGCTGCGATCTTGGCTTTGGTATCAAGCCCGATGAGATGCGGGTCCCGCACCTGCTCGACGATCGTCTTGAACACGTCCCTTCTGAACTTGCCCCGTTCGACGATCTTGAGACCCAGGATCCGGATTCCCTCGTGGAAGATCTCGGTCGCGGATGGGGGCTGCCCCCCCGGCTCAATGCCCCCGGTTTCGGGGGTGTGAACGAAGCAGCCCGTCCAGGCGATTCGCTTTCCTTCATAGAAGATCGGTTTGATGATGATTTGATCGGGGAGGTGCTGGCCTCCGATATAGGGGTCGTTGAAGAAGAGCTGGTCTCCGTCCTCGATCCCCGGGTCCTCCTCATACCACTCGATGGCCTTCAGGATGAAGTCCCGCGCCCCGGTGCAGTGGATGAGGATCCCGGCCGCCGTCAGGATGGGGACCCCCTCCGAGGTGTAAAAGGAGCACATCGTCTCCCCGCCCTCGACGACAACGGCGGAGCCGGAAACCATCTTGATGGCGATCCGTCCCTCCTCCAGGATGTTGAAGAGGCGGTGCCGAAAGATCTCGTACCGAATGGGGTCCAGGGGCATGGCGATGAATCCCTCCCGCGGTCCCATGGGGCGGGAGGGGAGGTCCCCTCCCCGCATGGGGACTGACCATGGGGTTTACTGAAACTCCGTTGCCTTCACGAGCGCGCCGGACCCGTCAGCGGATCCGGATATCCCAAACGATGGGGTCGTTTCCCTCCTCGAGCTGCGGGCAGTAAGGGTCCACCTCAAGAAGGGTTCCGCATCCGGGGCAAATGAACTCTTGATACACCACGAAGGCGTCCTCCCCCGACAGCACCCGTCGCAGGGGAAGCGTATCCGGCTTGCGCTCGATGTACAGGGCGTGCTCCTTGTAGTTCTCATCCGCCCGGCAAAACCGGTGGCCGCAGCGAACGCATCGGATCAGGCGCCCTTCTTCCGGGTCGTCCAGGATCTCCAAATACTCGTGGATACGCACGGATACGCTCTCCTCATCCGTTCCAGGTCAGCTCGATGTTGCGGCGCCGGTCGACCCGGCCCCGCATGGAAGGGATGATCAAAACCGTGGTGTGCGGGGCCTCGATTACGGCGGGACCGTCCACCACGTTTCCCGGCCGCAGACGGGCATAATCATAGACCGCCGTGGAGAGAAACTCCTTTTGCCCCGTGAAATAGACCTCCCGGTTCTCCTTCAGGGATGAGCGGGATGGCAGCGCTCGACCCCGGGGAAACGTGGCCAAGCCGGGTTTGGCGGTCCGGCCGATGGCGTCCACCTGGTACGAGATCAGCTCTATCCCCGCCTCCTGGTAAGCCGATCCCTCTCCATAAACCTCCTCGTACTTCTTTTCAAACTCCGCCATGACGGCGCGGATGTCTTCGGCGGTGTAGCGCCTGGCCGGAACCGGGATGTCCAACTCGTTCAGTTGTCGGCGGTAGCGCATGAAGAAGAGCCTGCGGAAAGACACGTCCTTGCGCCTGAATCCCTCTTGCCGCATGACGGTGTAGAGCTCCTCCTCAATCGTCGACATCCGGTCGTTGAGGACCCGGGGGTCCACCGGCAGGGGATAGCGGAAGGACCGCTGCGCCGTGTGTACGACGTCCGCGGTGGCCACGCCCAGGGCGGAGAAGACCGCTGAGGTGGGAAACACGTATATCCGCTCGACGCCCAGGTCCTTGGCGTATGCGGCCGCATGCACGGGCCCCGCCCCTCCGTACGCGTAGATCGCAAAATCCTCCGGCGCCTGCCCGCTCGAAACCACCTGCTTGCGCATGAGGTCGGACATGTGCCCGTTGATGATGTCGTAGACGCCCGCCGCCGCTTCCGTCAGTGTCATTCCCAAAGGCCCGGCCACCTTTTCCTGCAAGGCCTCTTCCGCGCGTTGCCGACTCAACTTCATCCGTCCCCCCAGAAAGTAATCGGGGTTCAGGATGCCGAGTAGCAGGTCCGCGTCGGTCACCGTCGGTTCGGTTCCGCCGCGATCGTAGCAGGCCGGGCCGGGATCGGCCCCCGCGCTCCGGGGTCCCAGTCGCAGCCTGCCCGTAACGGGATCCACGGCGGCGATGGTCCCGCCCCCGGCGCCGATGGATTCGATTCCGATCATCGGCCACGAGATGTGGAACCTTTCCACGACGGGTTCCCGGAGGTAAGGCCAATGGCCGTCGATCAGCAACCCGACGTCGAAACTCGTCCCGCCCATGTCGGTGGTGATGACCTTCCGGTGTCCGAGGTGGTCGGCCGTGTACTTCGTGGCCATCATGCCCCCGCTCGGGCCCGATCCCAGCGTCCCGATGGGCACGAGGTTGTCCATCAGCACGACCCCCCCGTTGGCTTGCATGACAAGCAGCTTCCGCCGATATCCGCCGGAGCGGAGTCGGGCATCGAGACCCCGGAGGTAACCTTCCACGGTCTTTCCCAGGGCGGAGTTGAGAATGACCGTGTTGCTCCGGGCGTACTCCCGCACCACCGGGCAGATTTCGCTGCCCAGGGAAATGTACAGGTCGTGGTCGCCGTACAGTGTGATCGCCAGCTCCTTCAGCTTTCGCTCATGCTCCGGGTTGATGAAGCTGAAGAGGAAGTTCACCGCGAGGGCTTCGACGTTTTTTTCCTCGACCAGGGACCGGAGCGCCTCTTCCGCCTCCTCCATGTTCATGGGGATAACGACACGGCCTTGGAAATCGATTCGCTCGGTGACGCCCGCAATGAGGTCTTTGGGAACGAGGGGGGCGGGTTTCACCGCCGTGGCCTGGTGCTTGATCTCGTCCTCCGTGAGGCCGGCCACCCGCCCGATCCCCCTCATGATTAAGGTGGTGTCCTCGAATCCGCGCGTGGTGATCAGGCCCACACGGTTGCCCTCCCGGGTGATGAGGGTGTTGGTGGCCACGGTGGAGCCGTGTTTGAACTGCCGGCACCGGCTCAGAAGTCGGCGAGGCGTGATCCCCATCTGTTCGCTCACGCGCTCGACGGCGTGAAGGACGCCCTCCGCGAAGTCGTGCGGGGTCGTGGGAGATTTTTCGACGTAGACTTCACCGTCGTCGGACATGACGGTGACATCGGTAAAGGTCCCCCCGGTGTCCGTTCCAACATAGTATGAGCGCCCTTTCGCCATCTGCGCTTCCGAATCTCCTCGGGGCATCAGTGAGGTCCCTCTATGCACTTGGTCAAAAGAAGCGCTGTCCTTCAGTTCCTCGGGACGTCCTGCGTGAACGATGCGGCCCGTTTCCTGATTTTGCGGGAAACACTAAGTGTGGGCGAAAAATCATAGCAATCCCCAAAATGAAGGGCAACCGGCGGCGGCCTTCGGGTGATGTACCGTTTTGTGTGTAGAAGTGTTTTCGGGCAAAAAGAGAGGGTGTACTCTTCCCGGCCGAAAGGAACCTATTTTCAAGAGGAGCACACCCATGCAACCGAAGTTGCTTTGAACCGACCTCCACGCGGCGCGCGACTTGCGGGATCGAGGCCTATTCGTCCTCGAACATGGCCACGGCCCGCACAAACCCCGCGCTCGCCTTTTTGATCTTGATGGGAAAACAGGCCACTTTGAAGCCCGAGGGCGGGAGCCGGTCGAGATTGGTCAGCTTCTCCAGGTGGCAATACTCCTTCTCGATCCCGGCCAGATGGGCCTCCCAGATGAGGGATTTGTCGCCCGTCTCTTTGTAATCGGCGATCCAGTACTTGTACGGGCGGTCAAAGCTCCAGGCGTCCGTGCCCATCATGTGGATTCCCTGCTCGATCATCCAGAGCGTGGCGTCACGACCGGGCCCACAACCCGTTTCCCAGAAATCCTCTCTCCCCCAGGCGTGCATCGCGCCGGTGTAGAACAAGACGATGTTGCCCGGCTTCAGCGTCACGGCCGCCTCGCTCAGCTTGTTCCGGATGTCTTCGATCTCCAGGCGCGTCCCGTTCGGGCGGTCATGGAAATCCAGGCAGATCCCCTCGCCGAAGCACCAGTCGATCGGAATCTCGTCGATGGTCCGGGCGGGTTTCCCCGCGCAGGTGGGGTGAAAATGCCAGGGGGAGTCCATATGGGTCCCGCCGTGGGTCGTGCTTTCCACTTCGTCGTCCGCGTACGCCAAACCGAGCGGGAGGTCTTCCGTCTTGATCCCCATCTTGTTGTATTCCTTGGTTCCGTGCTTGTGGTCGAGGTACTTGATTTCCACGTTCATGAGAGGGCTGGGGTCGCTTTCCAGGGTGATGCTGAGGTCGAGCATCCGCATGAATTCACTCCTCCCGATTCGGTGGCCCTTCCGGGCCTTTCCCGATAGGGAGACAGAGGCTCGTGGGTCTGTCCCCCGTTTTCCGCCCTCTCCCCGCCGGTCAGACGATGGGCCAGCGCGATTCCGGCTTGACGTTGGCCCGCTCGATGAGCTTCGGGGCCAGCTCCCGGCATTTGGCGCAGACCTCATCCAGGTCGAGAGTCTTGAGCTCCCGGTTCTCCATGAGGATCCGGCCGTCCACGATCGTCGTGTCCACGCTGTCTCCGCTGGCGGTATAAACCAGGCTGTAGACCAGGTTGTAGCTCGGCACCCATTCGGGCCGGTCGATGTCGATCAGGATGAGGTCGGCCTTCCTGCCCGGCTCCAGGGAGCCCAGCTCTTTTTCCCAGCCGATGGCGCGGTGGCCGTTGAGCGTGGCCATCTCGATCACATCCTCCGCCGTGATGACCTCCGGGTCCACCCGTGCGTCCTTTGGAAGCGTCGCGGCCAAGTACATGGCCCGGAACATGTCCTTGTGATCGGCCGAGTTGACGCCGTCGCAACCCAGCGCCACGTTCACCCCCTTGGCCTTCATCTCCAGGAATTTCCCCATCCGGGTGGTTCCCTTGGCAAGCTTGAGCGCGGCGGGCGGATTCTGACAGACCTTGGTGTCCGTCTCGGCCAGCATGTCCACCTCGAACGACTCGACAGCGGTCATATGGTTCAGGTAAACATTCGGCCCCAAAACGCCGATCTTGTACATGTGCTCGACCGGCCGGTCGCCGGTGGCCTTGACCTCGCTTTCGACCTCTTCCCGCGAGCTCGCCTTGTGCATCAGGGTGAACGTGTTGTAGCGGTCGGCCAGCTCCTTTGTGCCCAGCATCAGGTCGTCCGAACAGGTGCCCACGCCTTCGATGGTGGCGAATACCTTCACCCGGCCGTCGGCCGCGCCCTGGTAGGTCTTGAGGTTGTGCTCCGTGAGGTCGAGGGCCTCTTTGAGGCTCATCTTGAGGAAATAATCGGGGCACTTGTGCCCATCCGGGCCGGCGTGATCCCAAACCCAGCTCCCCGTCGTGGCGCGGATGCCGCTTTCCTCGATCGCCCTCATCGTCGTGGGAAGGAACTTGCAGCCCGGTTCGGCGAAACAGGTGGTGCCGGATCGGATCATCTCGGCAATGAGACACTTCGAATACCAATACTCGTCCTCTTCGGTGATGGCGGCGAGGTAGGGATAGCACCAGAACTTGAGCCAATCGCTGGTTTTCAGGGTGTCGGGGATCAGGCCGCGGGCGATCTCGATGAGGTGGGAGTGGCCGTCCACCAGTCCGGGCATGACCAGGCGGGAGGCGGCGTCGATGGTCTTCCTGCCCTCGAAGTCTTTCTTGATCTCAGCCGTCTTGCCTATGGCGGCAATTCGGTCTCCGCGGATGGCAATGGCCCCGTCGGTCAGAATCCGCCTTTCGGGGTCCAGGGTGAGTATGGCGCCTTTCTCAATGAGGATGTCGACTGTCTCGGCCATTCCGTGCTCCTTTGTGGATGCCCCGGTTGACCTCCTTCAAAAAAAGCTCTCGTCAACCGGGAATGCCAAGAACTCAATATTCCTCCACCGGTGAATATCCTTCCGCTCAATGAACGGGCGAACGGGACTTCGGGCGGATGCCAAACCGCTTCATGGCGTTTTCGGCATCCTCTTGGACCTTTTGAAATACCTCCTCCCCAGCGGCGGTTTTGGCCTCCTTCTCTCCCGTCCAAACCGCCCGATCGGCGATCGGGGGTTCAACGATGACGTCCGAGGCGAAGCAAGTTCCCGGACGACCCCCCGGGGTCCGGCGCCGCAAGCCACTCGGCCCCGTGCCGGACGGCCTTTCAAGGTCGCGCAGTCGTATTGGCGCCCTGCCCGAACCTCCTCTGAATCCCGATCGGGTCCGGTGCCGGCCGAAGCGTCTTCGGCTTTCAACTCATCCCATTCCCGAACACTTCGACCGAGGCCGGATCCTTTGTCATTTCGCCAGTTGCGGGAGAAATGCGTTCGTATAGACGTCTTCCGTTTTCACACGGACCTTGAGCGGCGTGTGCTTGGTCATGATGTCGATGGTGCGGTCCATTTTCGCCCGGTCCATGTAGCCGAAGCCGTGCTGGAGGACGCCCTTGTCGATGTTCATCGCCCGTGTCCGCATGTACTGCCGGCGCAGGAATTCAGGGTTCAGGGTGGGCTGGCGTTTCAGGAAATTCTTCATGCACTTTTCCACGTAAATGAAACAGTGCCCCCATGCCTCGACGTTGGCCTTGACGAACCGCCGGATGATGCCGGGGTTTTCTTTGACCAGGTCGTCGTGGACGATCAGCCCGTTGGCGTAGATGTCCACCCCCCACTCGCTGTAGCGGAAGACCGCGCCTTCCTTGCCGAGTTTCTTGGCTTTCAGGTCTAAAGTGACCGAGGCGTCATAGTAAGTGGGGGCGAAGTCGATCTTTCCCGTGAGAACGCTCGGGGAGATGGCCCCATACCCCATGGTGATCCAGTTGACTTGCTTGGGGTTCAGGCCGTTGGCGTTGGCAAAGGCGGGAAAGACTCTCTTCGTGGAGTCCCCCTGCGGCCCTCCGACACGCTTCCCGACCATGTCCCGGGGGGTCTTGTACCCCTTCTCTTTCAGATACCACAGGACCATCGGGGTCTTGGCATAGTACATGGCGACTTCCTTCACCTTCACCCCCTTGGAGCGAGCGATGATGAGAGAGCCTGTATCGGCGAGGCCAAAGGGCGCCACCTTATTCCCGATGCGCTTAATCGTGTCACCGGATCCGAAGCCACGCTTGATCTCCAAATCCAGACCTTCTTTCTTCAGGAACCCAAAGTCTTTCGCCGCAAAGAAAGGAACGTGCTCGCTGTAATAAACCCAGTCCAGGAGCCAAGTTGCTTTGAATTCGGCAGCGGAGGCTCCGCCCCAGGCCGAAAACATCAGACACGCGCCCAAGATCGCAACTGACAGCCCTTTTTTCATCTCTGATCCCTCCTCTCGAAAGTTCAAGAAAATCCTCGCCCTGATCGTCTCCACCGACGCCGAGAAAACTCACGAACAGCGAACCTCACCTCCGACCCGTTTTGTCAGAAGAAGTGTCGACTGTTTCTTGAGCCGGAATTTCCCAATTCAAATCCGGAAAACCCGTACCGACCACTCGTTGCTGTTTAGCCCGATTAGACCCTTCTCTACCGGACCCGTCAACCCCATTTCGGGCGCCTGAAACTCCAATCGGAGCGGTATCCAGCATTGAAAACGACGCCACCCCTCCGGCCAGGCCGGCCTTGCCGGCAGGTCAATCCGGAAGGGACGGAACATTCACCATTTTGTTCCCGGGTGGACTGTGCTCAGAGCTGTTAGGCCGGCGCCGATCGCAATCGGTTGATTCGGTCCAGGATGAGGGCGAAGGTTTTCCTGGATACGGCCAACTCCGCCAATTGAAAGAGGATCTGCCGGGCATGGCGGATCTCTTGCAAATGGGCCGGCGCTCTCAGCGTCAAACCCGGGGCGTCATCAAGCACCCGGCAGGCCGGCAATCTCGCTTCCGGCCTGATTTACGGCGCCGCGAAACTCCAGCCTGAGCTAACGGTCAGAACCGGGCCTAAAAGCGCTGTTTCTGGCTTCACCCATAGGGTCCTCTGCCGGATGGAGTCGACCCTGCCCGTGGGCGCGCCCATGGCCCGCGGATGGGCGGCTCGGCGGGGCCGGTTGGTTGGGCGGACCGGACTCCAGCGGCCGGGATCTTTCCGCGACGCTCGATTACACCTCGTAGACCTGCGTCCGGAGCGGCTTTCCCGTCGCGGCGCCCGCGCTCAAGGCGCACAGGGTGTCCATCTCGGCCACGAAGTCGATGTAGTCCCCCGGCTTGCCCCGGCCGTCCACGATCCCCATCGTTCCCTTTTCAAAATCAAACTCCACGGTTTGAAAGACGTTCAGGGGATCGGGGATGTCTTCCGGGGCGATGGGCCAGTCCTTCAGGGCCCCCTGTATGATTTCGTAACAGCCGAAGGTCGGCGGCCCGAGAGGACCTCCGACGGCGGAACGCTTATCTCCGGAATAGTCCCCCCCCTTTATGTTCTGGAAGACCCATGCGCTGCACATCCCGTATTCGAGGTCGTGAATGCCGTAGGTGTCCTCCGCGATGGTGAGAAGAACATTGTTGTCCCGGGTGTACAAACGATCTCCGGTGGAGATCATGAACTTCCCCTGGTTGGCCTTGGTTCGGGCCTGGCTGATGCGCTCTTTCAAGTTGTTGGCGTTAAAGGTGACGAAGTCGCCGACCGCGCCTCCGTCGACATCGATGATCCTGATGTGCTGGCCCTTCTTCACCACCCATGAGCCGCCCGTGCAGCCGGGAATATAATCGTCATGAAGAACCTTCATGCTTTCGCCCCTTCCCCCCCCTTGGGTTCCGAAGCGATTGACCGCCATTTCCCCTTCCGCCTCATGGGCGAAGCCGGTTTTTCCGGGATTTCCCATTTCGGCTTTTGATGGGCGCAAGGCCAACCGTGGTCGCCGTTCGGAAGATTCGGGTGAGTACACGAAAGCTTAAGTCGAACCCCTTCATCCGCGTCTATGATCCAAATCATGAAGAGAAGGAGATCGGGGCCGCACTCAATTTCTGCGGCAATTCCATATTCGCTGATTTTCCGTATTCACGGGTGGGCGCCACCACATCTCATCGGAGGGAGTCGATCTCGCTGATGTTATGAACAATTACAAACCGGTGGGGTATGCGCCGGTGGTTAAGAGGTAAATGGTCGATTTTTAGGTCCTTACATCAATGGAGGCTTAGCTTTTCAAGAGTAATTTGACATTGTCGTATGGAAACCGAACCAAAAATGTTGGAATGTGAGACCTGACCCTATCCCTTCCAACGTCCTGAGATTATGGTCAATTACGAACGAAAGTAGTATCTGCTTGCAGTGGAGAGGGCAAATCCAACACCTTTATTGATGGCGGTCCAAGAACGCCTGGACCCGTTTGGGAATTTTGAATTCCGGAAGGCCGATCTCCTTCCACACGTCCAGCGCCTTCATCATGAGGTCCTTGTGGGGAAGGGAAAGGTCCCCTGCGTTTTCTTTTTCCGTGGCATCGAGAATGAGCTTACTGCTCATCTCCGGCTCGCCGTTTCGGACGCGGACGCTGGGAGCGGCTACGGCGGGCATGAACACGTTATCCATGATGATGGTGTCCCGTTGGGCGTCGAACCGGGAGTTCATGGCCCAGTCCAGGTGCATCGGGTCGCGGATGTCGATGTCCTCATCGACCACCGTGATCCGCTTCAGGAGGGTCGCATCAGCGATGAGGCGGCCGACGCGCTTGGCGTGTCCTGGATAAAGCGGCTTCATGGAGATGATTCCGTGGGCGAGGAATCCGCCGTAGGTCAGATCGATATGAGCGTCCTGGACCGTGTTGTGGCCAAGGTCGTGGCGGAGAATCTTGATGAGCAGACCGGCGTTGCTGAGACTCTGGATGACTGTGCTCTCGCTGGGCGGCAACTGGCTGATGTAGCCGTAATAGATTGGGTCTTTCCGGTGGGTGATGGCTTTGACGCGGACCAGGGGCCTCTGGTCCACCCACCCCATATAACCGGCGAACTCACCGAAAGGACCCTCCTCGGCCGTTTCATCCGGAAGGACCTCTCCCTCGATGACGATCTCGGCGTTGGCCGGAACCATCAGCTCCGACGTCGTGGCCTTGACGACTTCCACCGGCTCCCCCTTCAACCCCCCGGCGATGCAGACCTCGTCGATCCCGTAGGGAACGTTGCAAACCGCGGCGAGATGGATCGCGGGCTCAGCGCCGATCACCCAGGCGAAGGGGGCGGGTTTGCCCTTCTCGATGTAAGTCTGGTAGCACATCGCGCCGTGCCGCCCCGGCGTTATGTTCATAACCAGTTGGTCCTTGTCTTTGACTTTCGTCCGGTACGTGGCGGCGTTCTGAACACCCGTTTCGTCGTCGCGGCTGATAACGATGGCTGTGATGTAAGGTGCGGCGTCCTTCCCGGGTGTCCAGATAGGGATCGGCAGGCTGTTCAGATCGATGTCGACTCCCCCATAGATGACTTCCTGGCAAGGAGCTGAATCGACTTCCTTTGGCTGGATGGGATGGGTAAGCGCGTGGACCCACTTTTCGTTGATCCGGTCCGGTTCGGTCTCCAGGGCGATGGCATAGGTTTCCCGGGAGGCCCCCAGCACGCCCGTCATCACAGGGATCCTGTGACCCTTGACCCGCTCGAAGAGGAGGCCGAAGCGGGCTTCGTCGGGCAGGGCCTGGAACATCCACCGTGCAAGGCACGCCAACTCCCAGGAGTGATCCACATTCTTCTGTATGCGCTTCAGCTTCCCCCTCGATTCCAGCGCGGTCAAGTGATCTCGGATGTCCCGGTGAACCATAGGATTTCTCCTTGCCCCCCGCCTGTGAAAAAATCTCAAGGGTTTTTAACCCATCTGATAAGCCTTTATTGCTCAGCCGGTTTCGCGCTTTCAAAGTCCTCTTCGTCAAGGATGGGGATGCGCGGGCGGGTTCCTTTGGCCGAGGTTGGGAGCGAGTGGCCGGCGAAGGAGGGCGACAGTTTGGAAGAGCTGTAAGGTTTCTATTCCCGGCATTCCATGCCCAGCGTTTCAGCCGGCCAGGGATTCCCAGTGGGTCTTTGCGTCAACCGATTTCCACCACGGTTCTATACCCAGGTCCCTGCAGATGACGCCCGCGGAGTTGTAACCCGGTCCACCGGTGATGTTGCCTCCCGGATGCGTGCTGGCGCCGCACATGTAGAGGCCGGGCACGGGCGTCCGATACTGGCTGCATTCCGGGAAGGGCCGCGTGTCCAGGTACTGCCCCGCGCTCACCTCTCCGACCTGCCAGTCCCCCCCGTGCATATTCGGAAGGTGACGCTCGATGTCGACGGGGGTCTGGCCGAATCTCTCCACGACGACTTCCGGCGTGAGGTTCTCGACGTAGTGGGCCAGATGCTCCTGGCAGCGCTCGGCGTATTCGTCACGGATCTCGTCCCACCGGTCGCGGCCTCCCTCCTCCTCGTTCAGGTTGCCCGGCGCGATCTGCCAGAAAAACGCCGTGCACTTGCCCGGCGGGGCCTGGGTCGGATCGTGCTGGGCGGGGAGGGCCCCGATCAGATTGAACGAGCGGGGCAGGCGACCCGCGTTGCAGTCTTCATAGAGGTCTTCGAGGTCGGTCATCCCCTCGAGACCGGCGATGATGTAAAAGGCCTCATTCACATCGGGTTCATATTTCGCGGCCTTCCAGTAGAGGCGCTCTTCCAGGGCCAGGTGCAGGGTGAAGAGCGGGGTCGTCTTGGAATATCGGAAGCCTTTCACCTTCTCGGCAAACTCGGGCGAAAGGTGGTTTTCTCCAACCTGTTCCAGAAAGGTCTGGTTCGGGTTGATGCTGCTGGCCACGAACTTGCCCGCCCGGAACTCCCTGCCGTCCCGCAGGCGCACGCCCGAAGCGCGGCCGTCTTCCATCAGGATCTTCGCGACCGACATGCCGTCAATCAGGTCCGCCCCGGACTTGGTGATCATCTTGTGCAGCGAATGGCCCAGCTTGTGAGTGGTCCCCTTGGACATCTGCGTGTTCACGCCGGACGCGATAGAGGCCGGGATGACCATCCCCATCCCTTTGGAGTCGACCTCGAAGCCCCGGATGACGGACAGGAAGGCGAACATCCCCCGAACCGTGTCGTTCTCGAAAAACTCTTTCACCACGTCCAGGATCGAGTAGGGTTGCCACTCCAGGTACAAACGTCCCTCTTCACTGCGTTCCAGGATGGCCTTCTTCTCTTCAAAGGGAATGGGCGGAGAGTACATCTCCCAAAAATAAATCTCCCGGGCCATCTTGGCGTATTTCTTGTTGACCTTGAGGAAGGTCTCGGCATCCTTGCCCGAGAAGCGACCGATGGAGGCGGCCGTCTTCTCCGGCTCATCGGCGTACCAGACAAGCGCCCGGTGGTCCCGGGTGAGCATGCCCACGGAGATCGGCAGTCGGATATACTCCTGGCCCATCTCGGCCATTTCGAGGTCCTTGTACCACATCAGATCGGACACGGCCCGGTGGTTGTTGGAATGCACGTTGTGCCAAAAGCCCGACTGCGTCTCATGGGAGTCCAGACCGCCGCCGATCTCCAGGTGGCGCTCGACCACGAGGATATTCAGACCCGCCCTGGCCAGGTAGCCGCCGCAGATCAGGCCGTTGTGGCCGCCTCCGACGATGATCCCGTCATATTCCTCTCTCATTTCCCCTTCATCCCTCTCAAACGCTTCATTGCCCGATCGACCTTTTTCCCCCTGCCACCGACTCTTCCTCGGTTGGTGGGCGCCCCGGATCGGGAACGCAACAATCGACAGGACAGATGGCCACGCATTGCGGCCCGTCGTAAAAACCGACACACATCGGTGCACAATTCAGAGCCGTCGCCTCTACCCCCCAATCGGCTGCTCTTCGACGACCGGCGCTTCCAAAATCCCGGCCACGTTGTTGATGAATTCAGACTCGAGCTTCTTCCGCTGGCCCTTGATGATGGCGTCATAGATTCGTTTCAGGTTGCCGGTGGCCTCGCACGTGATCTCGTACCGGACGCGGCTCTTCTGTGGTCCCAGGTCATCGAGCTCCAGAATCATGACGATCCGGGTCGCGCCTTTTTCGTCGAGCAGCTTGGCGGCGCTGGCCAGGCCCGCTCCCGGGGTCGCGATGCCTTCGGCCACCAGCCGCGCGGGCGCCGTCCGCTCCGTCACCTCCAGCGCCAGGTTGTTGTCCAGGGGCAACAGACCCAGCTTGAGCAGGACACCGATGTTGACGTTGTCCTCGTCGATCACGTTCACCCGGTTCACTGTGGGAAAGGCCCAGGCCAGCTTGTCGATCCGGCTGAAAAGGCCGAACACCTCTTCCGCCGATTTGTCGCACAGGAAACTGTTCTTGATTGAAATCACGAGGACTCTTCCCACCATTTCGGGAGTTTCAGGTCGTCCAGAATGATGTCGGCGGCGATCACCCCGGGGCCTCCGATGATCCCGCCTCCGGGGTGCATACACGCCCCGGCGAGATACAGGCCCTGGATCGGCGTGCGAAACTGAGCCAACTCGGGAAGGGGCCGAAAGTGCTCCATCTGTGCAAGATGCATTCGGCCCATGAAGACCCCCCCCCGGTCCATGTTGATAATCCGATTCTCGATGTCGACGGGCGTCTGTGGAACCGCCTTCAGAATGTTCTTTTCCGTCAGGTTGGGCGCGTACTCGCGCCATTTGTCGATACAGCGCCGGGTGTACTCGCCCTTGATATCGTTCCAGTCGGCCCCTTTGACGCGCGCGGGCGCCAGTTGCCAGATGAAAGCGGTGTGAAAGCCTTCAGGGGCCTGGGAGGGATCGAACCAGGTCGGTACGCTCGCGATGAAGGCGAGCTTGTCCGGAAGCCGCCCGGTTCGGATCTCGGCGAGGACCGCCGTAAAATCCTTCGGGCTCTCAAAGCCGATGTTCAATCGAAACGCCTGGTTGATGTCGTCGTCGCCGTCCCGGGTCTCGAACCTGGGCGCCTCCCGCAGCGCCAGATGGACGCCGAAGACCGAGAACTCATCCAGTCGAAAGTTTTCGATCCGGCGGGCCAGTCCGGCGTCCACGTGTTCCTCGCCCACCATCTTCAGAAATGTCTGCTTGAGATCGACCGTGCTGACCACGGTGGGGGCAAAGAACCGCTGGCCGGTGCTGGTCTCCACACCGACCGCGGCTCCGTCCTCGACCAGGATTTTCTCCACGTGGGTGATCGATTTTGCGTCGCCCCCGTTCCTGATGAACGCCCGCCACATCGCGTGGGCGGGGGCGTGCGACCCGCTGAGTGCGATCATGGAGTGCTCGACCTGGCTGACGACCAGCGGGACGACCGCGCCCAGGCCGCCATAGTCCGGCAGGATCCCGCGGGGGATTGGAAGCTGGTGGAGTATCGTCGCTTTGACGATATCGTTTTCGAACCACTCGTCGACCACTTCCAGCGGCGTCATTCGTCCGATCCGAAGCCACTCCATCCCCTCCGGCGACCCTTCGAGCACCAGCAGTTGCTCGGAGGGGGGCGACGGCGGGCTGTAGAGCGCCGGCACGATGACGGTGGAGATGAAATCGCCGTAGTTGTCGCGGACTTCACGCCACTTCGCGGCGTCTTTTTCGGAAAAGCGGGCGATGCTCTCGCAGGTCTTGTCCAGATCGTCGTAAATGCAGAGGGAACGGCCATCGGGAAGGATCGTCCCGACCTGCACCGGGGGACGGTAATAGCGGGCGTTGAATTCTTCCAGTTGGAGATCCTCGTAAGCCGGCATGATGTTGATGGTGTCGTGGAAATAGGAGTGCAGGTTGTGCATGAAGCCGGAAATGGTGATCTCTTCCGTGCTGAGACCGCCTCCCGCCTCCAGGCGCCGCTCGATGATGACCACGTTCAGGCCGGCCTTGACCAGGTAGTTGCCCAGTATCAACCCATTGTGACCCGAACCGATGATGATGACATCGTAATCGTTGTTCTTGCTCACAAATCCTGTTCCAGATTCAAACCGCCGGATTTTTCGAGTTCTGTTTCTTGGTGGATGAGATGGCCGACGCACATTGCCATTTGGTTCCATTCAGATAGATGGAGCCCGCCGGGCATCCACTTGGACGGTATCCACGACCTCTTGTTCGTTCTATGATCTGGATCATGAGATTACCTTTCGGTCTCCATCGCCCGTTGTATCTGGAAAATGCGAAGGCCTGGTTGGGGTCAGGCTCTTGCGTTGCTGGATCACGACGCGGAAAGGATTGTCATCTTGCCGATTGTTCTGTCGTGAAATCCCATTTGTCATCCCTTCCCGTTTCCGGGGTTGTCATCTGAAAGGGCAAGATTCGCGGGGGGTCTCTAGACGAGCGATTGGGCATCCCGGTGACGCCGGGGATGAAAATGGGAGGGACGAGTCGCCGGCGAAGATCTTATCGGCGGCCGTTCTCGGCATGGATGCCTACGAGGTGGAGGTTGAGGTGGACCTCTCCCGCGGGCTTCCCGCCTTCACGGGGGTCGGCCTGCCCGACGCGGCGGCGGTGGCGGGGGACCTGCCCGTCCTGGCGGCGGAGACGCTGCCTCAGGTTGCGGGATACCTGAACGAGGAGCTTGAGTTGGCGCGCGTTCAGGTGGACCCGCAAAGCTCGTTTGACGGGACCTCCTGGGACCGCAACCGCCGCTCCCGCACGTAGTCCTTCACGATGGTGTAACCGCCCGTGAAACCGTGCTCGTCGCGCAGCCGCTCGAAGATCCGCTTGGCGGTGTGACGCTGCCTCCTCACACACTTCCGGTCCCCCTCCACGATGTGGTCGATCACACCCGTGAACGGACCCAGCTTCGGCCTTGACCGGGGCCGGCTCCGCTGATACCCGGGTGGTATCGAAAACCGAACCATCTTGCGCACCGTGTCTCGGTGCAAACCAAACATCCGCGCCGCTTCGCGGATACTCATCCCTTCGACGTGGCAGGCGTGCCGAACCCGTGCGTACAGTTCCACTGAGTACATCCTCCAGCCTCCCTTCAGGTTGTATCCTGCAAACCTGAAGGAAGAACCAAAGGGGGGTCCACTTTTAGACCGCCGCGGCCGGAATATCCGACCGCCTCAGTGGGACAGTTTTACACCGCCGTTTACATAATGACTTCTTTTTCCGCGTCGGTGGTCAAACCAAAGGCATACGCGCCGGACGGCCGCCGCGTCTCGCTCGCCGTTCCGACGAGCAACACCACCGGGCCGTTCAGAAACTCCACCAGCTTGTCAGGAATCACATCCCCCCCCTTCCCGTCGGGACGGGCCGCGCGGGGGCCAATCGCTTCCGGGACCCCGGTCCTCGATAACGACCTGATCGATTGAACGCCATTCTACGACAGATTCGCGCCTTTCCCGAACTCCGGCCCGGTCACGCTCCCGCGTCCCACGAATGCGGACCGGCCCCGGGCAATTCTTTCCTCACGGTGTTTCAAGATTTCACTTTTCCCAACCAGGAGGTCCGGGCGCGATTGGGAAACATTAAATGGATGGCCGTTCGAGTGCAAGAGCGGAGGCGGCCCCATCCCGCGTTGCCCGAACTTTCAAATCCCATCACGCTTGATCGAACGGAATGGCCGAATACTTCCGCGAGACCGCATGGAGGTGCGGGCGCAACGACTCCGCCTCGGCCACGGCCTCGGGAAGATTCTCCCGGAGCCGCCGGGCCGCCCCTTCGACGATCCGGAGCATCTCCTCCCGATCCGCCACAAGGGCCCGCCCGTCCCGGACGACCTCTTCCCCCTCGATGAAAACACTCTCGACCGACTCGCCGTCCTCGGCGAAGGCCAGGGCGCTCACCGGGTCGAGCCAGGGCTCGAAGTTGAGCGTCCGGTCCAGGACGACGAGGTCCGCCTGCTTCCCGGTCTCGATGGTCCCCAGCCTCTCCTCCATCAGCATCACCGCCGCCCCGCCCCGGGCGGCCATGCGGAGGGCCTCGAAGGGCGAGACCCCGCGCGCGGCGTCCCCGTCCCGGACGCAATGGATCAGCGCCGCGAGTCGGGCCTGATAGAAGACGCTCCCCTTGTCGCTGCTGTTCGCCCCGTCGATGCCGAGGCCGACCGGGACCCCGGCGTCCAGGTACTTCCGCACGGGGGCGATGCCGCTCCCCAGCTTGAGGTTCGAGCCGGGGTTGTGCGCCACCCGGCACCCGTTCTCCGCCAGGAGCCGAACGTCCGAATCGGTGACCCAGACGGCGTGGGCGAAGGACGCCCGGGGAGTGAGATAGCCCAGGTCTCGAAGATGCTCGGGGATGGTCTTCCCATACACGCCTTGCGCGTGATGGGCCTGTGTCTTCGTCTCCAACAGATGGGTGTGGAGGGGAACCTCCCGTTTTTCCGCAAGCTCCATGCACCCGAGAAGAAACCGGTCCGTGGACCGCTGGGGCGCGGACGGCCCCACCGCCCCTGTGATTCGGGAGGACCCGGCGGATTCGGCCTTATCGAGCGCGGTCTCGGCGCGTTCCAAGAGGAACTCCGCGGAGGGCGCCGTGTCCGCTTCGAGCAGCTCGCGGAGGGGTCCCGGCAAATCGGCCGGATCGATGGGCATCTCCTCGCGTCTCGTCTTGTCCGCAAGCAAAGGGCAAAGCACCGCCCGCAAGCCGGTCGCCCGGTAGGCGTCGATGGCGGCGTCCATCCGCTCGTCAACGGCGGTCGGCCCGGCCGACATGTGGTGGAGACCGGACGTGACGCCGTTCTCCAGCATCTCGACGCAGGCGAGCGTCACGAAGGCCATGAACTCCTCCTTGGACAAATTCAAGTACTTGCCGGCGGAGACCTTGAAGGGGAGCCAGGGCTCGAGGGGCAGGGAGTGGTTCAGGCTGCGGACGGCCATCTCTTCGAAGTGGCAGTGGCTGTTGACCGTGCCCGGAAGAACAAGCCGTCCCCCGAGGTCCCGGACGGGCCCGGTGAAGTCCGGCGGCGTTTCCAGGTTCGGCCCGACGGCCTCGATGACGCCCTCCCGGACGAGGACCGCGCCCCCCTCGATGACCTCGTTGTCCGGGTTGAGGGTGATGACGACGCCGTTCGTCAGGAAAAGGTCTCCTGCCATGTCATGTCTCCCCAAAGGTGTTCACCGTGTATCGGCCAAGGAATTCGGACGGAACGTCCAGACCCGATTCTGACCTTCGTTCCAGCGGATTGTCAAACCGCGGTTGCGCGTGAGCGACGACAGGCCCCGTCCGGGTCTCGCGGGGACCGTCCCCGGCGTCTTTCGGCGGCGTCCGCGACAAACGGCCGGGCGCGGGAATCAGCGGATTCTCCCCGCGGCGCCGCCGACGAATCCGGCGCTTGCGTCTCCAGCGCACTTGACATCCCACGGAACTCAGCCGGGTCGGGGGATTCCCGCTTCACGCCCATCCCACCAGAATCCCGCCGGCCCGCCGCCGGCCGCTCCCCGATCCCTCGGACGAGATGAAGACGATTCCGCCCGCCACCAGGACGATACCGAGGACCTGAAATGTCCCCGGCCGCTCTCCCAACCAGCTTACGACGAGGATGCCGGAAAAGATCGGGCCCGCCCCCTTGAGCGCGTCCGAGCGGGCGACCCCGATCCGCTGAATGCCGAGGGAGTAGAACGTCAGGAACAGGAAGGGGCTGGCGAATCCGGCGAGGGCGAACCAGAGCAGTCCCGGGAGGTTGAGATCGGAGAACTTCCCCGCCGTCAGGATCAGGGCGGTGTAAATGGCCCACGGGACGGCGGTCGATAGGAGGCCGACATGAGCGGGGCCGTGTAGACCAGGGCGTTGCGGAGGGCACCTCGGAGACAGCGAAAAGGATGGCCGACCCGACGGCCGCGGCACCGCCGTCGCCGCGGGGGTGTTTGATGAGGCCTTCCACGAGGGTCTCTATTTCCGCGGCGCTTCCGGGCGAAACCCGCGGCCTCAAGCCAGGATCACCCAAGCGCCGCCGCCCACCGTCAGCAGGCCGCCGAAGATCACCCTGCGCGTCACCCGCTCCAACCGCCTGAGCATGAGGATGGAGAACAGGATGACAAACAGGGGCGAGGTCTGGACCAGTGTAAAAACGATCGGGACCTGGCCGAGGCTGACCGCATAGAAAACGCTGTACAAAGACACCATGGCCGTCAGCCCCGCCGGCACGATCCAAGGCCATGCGCGGCGCGCGTCGAAGCGGAACCGATTCTCCCGGGGGAAGAGAAAGGCCAGGATCGGGTAGAAGAGCAGGCCCTCCGTGACCCCCACCCAGGCCCCGAGGAGGGGAGAGGGGACATGCGTCATGCTGATCTTGAAAATGTTCGAAGCAATCCCGGCGGACACCCCGGCCAGGAGCGGAAAGACCGCGCCGCTCCCCCACGCGGAAAGTTTCCCCGAAGCGGCCGGGCGCGATTGCGGTTTCTCGGCCGAGATGGTGACGATCCCCGCCACAACCAGGCCGATCCCCAGATAGTGAAAGGGCGTCAACCGCTCGCCCATGACGGCCACGGCGAAGGCGGTCGCGAAGATCGGGCCCGATCCCTTGATGGGCGCCGAGCGGGCGACGCCGATCCGCTGGATGCCGAGCAGATAGAAGGTCAAAAAAAGAACGGGGTTCAAAAAACCCGCCAGGACGAACCAGAGAAGGCCGGTGAGCGTGAGGGCGGAAAACAGGCCCCCCGCCACCGCCAGGGCCGTAAAGCCCGCGCACTCCACCGCCGCCATGGCGATGCACGCCGAGATCGGGGTGGCGAACCGCAACGCGTTCCTGAGGCAGACATCGCTCAGGGCGTAGAACAGGGCCGCGATAAGCGCGGCGAGGATGGCGGGGGTGGGGGTCATAAATCACTCGAACGGCGTGGTGGAAAGGGGGGGAACGTTCTCCGGTGACGGAAAACGCCCGAATCGGTTCTTGTCGCCGGCTGATGGGTTCGCCGAACGGCCTCGAATCGCCCCCGGAGGCGTCCGGGCACGGTATCGAATGGGGCGAAAATTTGTCAAGCGACGATTTCGCAAGTGAAACGACATCTTCCTCAAGGTGTTTTGCGATTACTCTTCCTTTGAAATAATGTCCGTGAAGGAGGGGAAAGGGGTGCAAATGGGCGTTCCACGTCGTGACCTGATAAATTCAAGACCTAACGCCCGTTATTTCCTTCCCCTCAAGCCGGAGAAACTGCGGGAGCTTTTGAGGAAGGGGAAGGAGGCGATTGAATAGCATTCGTTGGATCGGGAGGTCATTGCCTAACGATCTTCCGTAACGTACGTCCGCCGGCGACTATTCCGGAAATGTAAAAATATAAGATTTGACCCCAATCCGTTCGCTGGTGCTCATGATTTCGCTACATGAAGAGATTACGCGCTGAGCGGTTGGTGAGAAATGCGGGCTAATAGCGCAAGAAAACTGGCCCATTGGCCGAATGCCGGAGCCTTCCGCAGGAAGGCGGGCATCCGGCCAAAGATCAAAGCCTCGCGGGCCACAGCCGATCGCCACAGCCATTAAGCCCCCCACCCCCAGCAATGGCCCGGCTTTGCCGGGCCGCAAAAAGTTTTCCGGGGGGGTTCCCAACCCCTGGGAGGGGTCCAGGGGGGGCGGTTTTCAAAAAGCGCCCCCCTGGAAGAAGTTGTCCATATATCTTGCGCTCCCATCAATAACGCACAAACAGTGGGCGCACCGCCTCACTTCATATAAGACCCGCCGTCCACCATGAGCGTCTGGCCGGCGATGAAGTCGGCCCCCCCGGACAGGAAGAACACGATGGCCCCCACCAGGTCGTCCGGCGTCTCGCTTCGGGGGATCGCGCGGGTATGGAGCATGTGCGCCTCTTCCTCGTCGAGCTCAGCCCCCCGGGCCGCCTGGAGGCTTTCGCTTCGCGTCAGCCCGGGGCCCACGCAGTTCACGCAGATGCCGTCCTTCCCCATCGACCGGGCCAGGACGCGGGTGAGCGTCACCACCGCGCCCTTGGACACGGTGTAGTGGGCGAAGTTGGGGTTGCCTTTGAAGGGCGTGCCGGACGCGATGTTCACGATCTTCCCGGACCCTTGGGCTTTCATGTAAGGGTAGACCGCCTTCGAGGCCAGCCAGACGCCCTTGACGTTGACGGCCATGACGGCGTCCCACTCCTCGACGGTGATCTCATCGAACGGGCAATACCGGATATCGGCGAAGATCGCGGCGTTGTTCACCAGGCCGTCGATTCGGCCGAACCGGGAGTGGACGGCCTCGGCCAAGGCCTCGACGCTCTTCTCGTCCGATACATCCGCGCGGACGTACGTCGCTTCTCCGCCCGCCTTGCGGATCTCCTCGACCGTCTCCTCGCCGTCCAGGATATCCGAGACGGCGACCCTGCCACCCGCCTCGGCGATGCCTTGGGCGTAGACCTTCCCGATCCCCCGCGCCGCGCCGGTGACGATGACCGCTTTATCTTGAAGCAGCATGCCTCAACGCCCTTTCAGCCCGCTCGGAGAGTCCTTCCAACCCTTGCAAATGGCGGAAATTGTTACTGATCCTAGCGTTACGAAGATTCAGTATTATGATGATTATAGCGGAATGTGTGGCTGTGTGTACTTCCAATGGAAGGGCGAAGAGCGGCGTCGGCAACGGCCCGGAACGGGAAGCCAACCGGCTCAAGACCAAGCCCAACGACAAAAGGCCCCGTGTGCGCATCGGGGCGGGTCTTCAGCCGGTTGGCTCTGTCCATACCCACTCGAAAAAAACCGTGGGAGGGTTGGATAAAATCAGACCCGATTTTCCCCGAAAACACGCGTATTAAAGGGCATCCCGCGGCCTTCTTTCACGGTCCTTCTCCGCGGCCCATGGTCCGCAGGGTTTCCCGGATGCACCGGAAATCGTAGAGAAAGAGCATCCAAACATCACCCTTTTTGATGAGGTGGAGGTAGTCGGTCTCCAGTTGCCTTCTGATGTTCGCGTCGGATCGGCCCTTGTGGCCTTGAACCGGGCCCGCCCACCCGCCGATCAACTCTTTCTTGGCGGACCATCCTTTTTTCAACAATTCGTCATACGCTTCCTGTTCGCAGGGCCGGGGCCCCACCAGACTCATCTGCCCGATTACAATGTTCAATATCTGCGGGATTTCATCCAGGTACCACCTGCGGACGTAATGCCCGCACCAAGTGGCGGAACCCTCCGGGGAAGTGGTTCGAAACTTCCACATGCGGAAGGGCCGCCCGGCGCTGACGCGTGGACCCCGGATAAAGAAGGACGCCCGCGCCTGAGGGTTGAAAAGGGCCTCCACACCCATAGCGGCGACGATCAAGAGACAAAAAGGGCTCAGAAGCACCAGAGCGACAAGGGCCATGATGCGATCGGAAATCCATTTGATCCATATTCCGTGGTATCCGGAGAAGAAGGATTATAGTGCTCCCCATTAAGAGCGGGTTTGAAATAAGGGAGAATTGGGGCTGACCGGGCGAGGAGGTCCGCCATGAAGCGGAG
>PVBE012933812.1_pt1 | contig 28723 bp, 27 predicted proteins | sample 1631181 | NCBI WGS metagenome assembly PVBE01 (sample SAMN08397723, study PRJNA350692) | Marine metagenome, whole genome shotgun sequencing project. | isolation source: water | place: Pacific Ocean | collected 2012-04
ATGACCATCTTAGCCAATATGGAAATTGTTGCAAATAGAATGGCCCAGAGCGCTAGGAAACAATCCTGGGATTGGTTTAATAGCTGGACCATTGGCACCGCCTTGATTGCTTTTGCCGTAATCCTGCCGATTGCGGCGGTATTTTTCATTGCCATGTCGCCGGGAGACGATATTTGGTCGCATTTGGCCAGTACCGTATTGCCAGATTATATTTGGACGACATTACGTCTGATGGTTGCTGTCGGGTTGGGTACATTTATCATTGGCGTCGGCTCCGCCTGGCTGGTCAGTATGTACCGTTTTCCAGGCAGGGGTATATTCGAATGGGCGTTGCTGCTTCCCCTGGCCATGCCGGCCTATGTCATAGCTTACCTCTACACCGATATCCTTGAATTCGCCGGACCGGTCCAGGCTATGTTGCGAGATATTTACGGCTGGTCCACCCAACGCGAATACTGGTTCCCGGAAATCCGCTCGCTGGGCGGTGCCATCTCGATGATGACCCTGGTTCTCTATCCTTATGTATATCTCCTGTCCCGAGCCGCCTTCATGGAGCAATCGGTTTGCGTTATCGAAGCAAGCCGGGTCCTTGGGCGGGGGCCATGGCGCAGTTTTACGTCGGTGGCGCTGCCCCTGGCCAGACCGGCCATTGTTATTGGCGTCTCTTTGGTAATGATGGAGACCCTGAACGATTTCGGCACGGTCGATTTTTTTGCCGTCAACAGCTTTACGCTAGGGATTTATGACGTTTGGCTTAATATGAATAACGTTGCCGGGGCGGCGCAGTTGGCTGGGCTGATGTTATTGTTTGTTATCTTTTTAATCATGGCCGAGCGATATGGCCGCCGTAAACAACGCTTCCATCACACGACAACCAAGTTCAAAGCTTTACCAGGCTATCTACTGACCGGCGGCAGAGGTTTCCTGGCGACCCTCGCGTGTGCTATTCCGATTATCCTGGGTTTTGTTGTTCCAGCCGGTATCCTGGTAGCCTCCGCGATCACCCATTTTGATGCCGCCACCAATATTGAAGTGCTGCGTCATGCCGGCAACAGTTTTTTGTTGTCGGGCTTGGCGGCGGTGCTGGCGGCTGCGGTCGGCGTATTTATGGCCTACGGTGTGCGTTTGCGGAATGATAGGGTGTTAAAAGTCATAGTTAGAGTGGCCAGCCTGGGATACGCCATTCCGGGCGCTGTGCTGGCGGTCGGCGTGATGGTTACCCTTGGGGCCGTCGACAATGGGATCGACTCCCTCATGCGGCAGTCCTTTGGGTTTTCCACCGGTTTACTTTTCAGCGGTACCATTGCCGCCGTAACTTTCGGCTATTTGGTGCGTTTTTTGGCCTTGGCTTTCGGCAGTGTCGAGGCGAGCCTGGCCAAGGTGACGCCCAGCATGGACGGCGCGGCGCGAAGTCTGGGCCAAGGGGCGTTGGGCACATTGAAACGAGTTCATCTGCCCATGATCCGGGGCAGTCTCCTGACGGCGGTTATGCTGGTCTTTGTCGACGGTATGAAAGAACTGCCTATGACCATATCGCTCAGACCATTTAATTTTCATACCCTGGCTACTTATGTCCATCAGTTTGCCTCTGACGAGCAACTGGGTGACGCGTCCCTGGCGGCGCTGGCGATCGTCGCCTTTGGCATTCTACCGGTGATCGGGCTTAGCCTGGCCATCACACGTTCCCGGCCCGGGCACTAAACAGCCAGCCAAAATTCATGTCAAAGCTGTCCAAAGGAAAATCCCCCGGGAGCCCGAAGGACCCCGGAGGACCCGAGATCGTGTTAAGGTGCAACAACAACCCCGTAGTGGAGACACCAAGTGCTCCACAATGAAACATGCTTTGGTTCGTTGGTTTGGTCAACGGCATAAAATTTATTATGATTAAATAATAGGCAATTAATTGTTATGGTCGAAAATTAAGCATTATTTATTTTAGATCTTACCACTAAATTCGGCGCCGTGATTTTCATATTTTCAATAACAAACTGATATTAAAGGATATTAAGAGAATATCGGTAGTCTCCGCAGAACTGGCACGCCCCTTGCTTTTATAGGGATGGTGCAACAAAAACCCATTAGTGGAGATACCTATGATTAACAAATTTAAACTTTTAGCCGGTGCCAGCGTGATTGCAGTATTAACGCTGTTCAGCGGCGTTACCCAGGCGGCCGATACCATTAAGGTTGGCGTCCTGCATTCCCTGTCCGGCACAATGGCCATCAGTGAAACCACCCTGAAAGATACCATGTTGATGCTCATCGAAGAGCAAAACAAGAAAGGCGGATTGCTCGGCAAGAAACTCGAAGCCGTGGTCGTCGATCCGGCTTCCAACTGGCCGCTCTTTGCCGAGAAGGCCAAAGAACTTCTGTTGAAGCATAAAGTCGACGTGGTCTTCGGTAACTGGACTTCGGTTTCCCGTAAGTCCGTTCTGCCGGTTTTTGAAGAACTGAACGGCATGCTGTTCTATCCGGTGCAGTACGAAGGCGAAGAAAGCTCTCGTAATGTGTTCTACACGGGCGCTGCGCCGAACCAGCAGGCAATTCCGGCCGTCGAATATTTGATGAGCGAAGACGGCGGCGGCGCCACGCGCTGGGTGCTCTTGGGCACCGATTATGTCTATCCCCGGACAACCAATAAAATCCTGCGCGCCTTCCTTAAATCCAAAGGCGTCATGGAAGCTGACATTATGGAAAACTATACACCTTTCGGTCATTCTGATTGGCAGACCATCGTTTCCCAGGTTAAAAAGTTCGCCTCCGCGGGCAAAAAGACCGCCGTCGTTTCCACCATCAACGGTGACGCCAACGTGCCGTTCTACAAAGAACTAGGCAACCAGGGCATTAAAGCCGAAGACATTCCCGTCGTGGCATTTTCGGTTGGTGAAGAAGAACTTGCCGGTCTTGATACGAAACCCTTAGTTGGTCATCTGGCCGCTTGGAACTACTTTATGAGCGTCGAGACGCCTGAAAACGCAGCCTTTATTAAAAAATGGCACGCCTTCATCAAAAATAAAAAGCGCGTTACCAACGATCCTATGGAAGCGCACTATATCGGCTTCAGCATGTGGGTCCAGGCCGCCAAGCAGGCTGGCACGACCAGCGTGGACGCCGTCCGCCAGGCCATGTACGGCCAGAAGGTCAAGAACCTGACCGGCGGGATTGCCGTGATGAACACAAACCACCACCTGTCCAAGCCGGTATTGATCGGTGAAATTCAGGATGATGGCCAGTTCGAAACGGTCTGGAATACGGATAAAGTCGTCAAGGGCGACGCCTGGAGCGATTTCATTCCGGAAAGTGCCAAGCTGACCGCTGACTGGACCTTTCCCTGGATCTGCGGCAACTGTGAAAAACCGAAATTCTTGAACTAAACTGTATCTGCCTGCCGGAGCGCTCCTGAAACCTTTTCAAAGTGCTCCGGTTTCCTTTTTAGAAATAACCCTAGAGTAGCTGGCGTGATAAATATTAAAAAAAATATTTTCCTGATCGCCCTCTTGATCGGTTTCGGAAGCACCCCATTATCAGCAGCAACGTTTGAAGAACTGGTGCCTGCTCTCGGTGCCAAAAGTAGCAAACAGAAAATTAAAACCATTGAAGCAATCGCCGCCACCGGTGACGAACGGGCGGTCCACGTTCTGGAAGCCCTGATGGAGGGCAAGCTCTATACCCAGAAATCTGACAGAAAAGTCGTTATCACCAAAAAGAGCGGTAAGGTATATATCCTCCGTGATCCTCTAACTTCAAAAGAGATCGGCCAGGCGCCGAAATTCAAATTAAAAAAAATTCGTGTCAATAACCGCCTGCGCCGGATTATTCGCGGCGTTCTAGGCGGCCTGACGCTTCTCAGCAAAGACCCGGTCCAGCGCGCGGCAGCGGCTGATGCCGTTTTCAAGTCCCGCGCGACGAGTGCCGTTCCAACCCTGGAAAAAGCCCTGGCGCGGGAAACCGATAGTAACGCCAAAGACAAGATGACGGCTGCCCTGGCGGCGACACAGTTAAGTACGGCCAAAGAGCCTAAGGTGCGCTTGGCAGCACTTAATGTACTAGCCGATCTAGCGACGCCGGAGGTCCGGGCACTGCTCAGCAACCTCGCGGTCACCGAGAAAGACGCCAAAACAAAAAAAGCCATAAAAAAAGCCTTGGGCTCAATAGAAGCCAGCCTGTCTTTTTGGAACGGCATCGGTAACGTGTTTCAGGGTTTGAGTCTGGGGTCAGTTCTCCTGCTGGCGGCCGTCGGTCTGGCGATTACCTTTGGCGTGATGGGAGTCATTAATATGGCCCACGGTGAATTGGTGATGCTGGGCGCTTATACGACATTCATGGTGCAGGAAGTAATCCGCACCCATTTTCCGGGCGCCTTTGATTTTTCCATCGCCATCGCTATTCCGCTGGCCTTTATGGTTTCCGGTCTTTTCGGCATCGCCATTGAGCGCGGCGTTATCCGCTATCTCTACGGCCGTCCGCTGGAGACCCTGCTGGCAACTTGGGGCTTGAGCCTGATCCTGCAGCAATTCGTGCGCTCGATCTTCGGGCCGACCAACCGCGAAGTGGGTAACCCCAGCTGGATGAGCGGCGCTGCCGAGATTACCGGCGGCCTGACGCTCACCTATAACCGGATTTGGATCATTGTTTTCAGCCTGGTGGTTCTCGGTCTGTTGGTTGTGTTCCTGAAAAAATCGGCATTCGGCCTGCAGATGCGGGCGGTCACCCAGAACCGTGCTATGGCTAGTTCCATGGGCATCAAGACCGGATATGTTGATGCGCTGACCTTTGGTTTGGGTTCGGGCATCGCAGGTGTGGCTGGTGTCGCGCTCAGCCAGATTGACAACGTCAGTCCCAATCTTGGGCAGGCCTATATTATCGATAGTTTCATGGTCGTCGTCTTCGGCGGCGTCGGTAATCTTTGGGGAACCCTGGTGGGTGCTTTCAGCCTCGGCATCGTCAACAAATTCCTGGAACCGTTTGCCGGCACGGTGCTGGCTAAGATATTGGTGCTGGTGGCGATCATTCTTTTCATCCAAAAGCGGCCGCGCGGGTTATTCGCCCTCAAAGGCCGAGCCGTAGAGAACTGAGGAGGGAGGATCGAGCCATGCATCAAGCAATGCCCCAATGCTCCGGATTCTCCTTCCTGCTTACCGATACGGGCGGCAAAATCCTGCTCGGCATTTTGCTGGTGGCGATTATCCTGGTGCCGATTCTTAATATGCTGGTGCCGCCCGAAAGCATGTTCCACGTGCCGACGTTTATCGTCAGCCTGTTCGGCAAGTATCTGACTTTCGCCTTGTTGGCGCTGAGCGTCGATCTAATCTGGGGCTATTGCGGCATCCTGAGCCTCGGCCATGGCGCTTTTTTTGCCCTCGGTGGTTACGCCATGGGCATGTATATGATGCGCCAAATCGGCACCCGCGGCGTCTACGGTCATCCCGAACTGCCAGACTTCATGGTCTTCCTTAATTGGAAGGAATTGCCCTGGTATTGGTTTGGCTTCGACAATTTCGGTTTCGCCATGCTCATGGTGATGTTGGTACCCGGCGCGTTAGCCTTTCTGTTCGGTTGGTTCGCATTTCGCTCCCGGGTATCCGGCGTCTACCTGTCCATCATCACCCAGGCGATGACTTTTGCTTTGCTGCTTGCATTTTTCCGCAACGATATGGGGTTCGGCGGAAATAACGGCCTGACCGATTTCAAGGACATTCTTGGTTTCAACTTACAGACCGATGGTATGCGGATGACCCTGTTTGTCCTGTCATCTTTGTTCGTCGCCCTGGGCTACGTGGTCTGCCGGTATATCGTCTCCTCCAGACTGGGCCGGGTTCTCGTGGCCATCCGGGATGCCGAAAGCCGCACTCGGTTTCTCGGTTACCGGGTTGAATACTATCAGTTGTTTGTCTTTGTAATTTCAGCCATGCTGGCGGGGATCGCCGGGGCGCTCTACGTGCCCCAAGTCGGCATCATCAATCCCAGCGAATTTGCGCCTGCTAATTCCATTGAGATCGTGATTTGGGTGGCCATCGGCGGCCGAGGGACGCTCTATGGGGCCGTGCTGGGCGCCGTTCTGGTTAATTATGCCAAATCATATCTGACCGGCGCGTTCCCGGAAATTTGGCTCTACGCCCTCGGTGGTCTGTTTATTTTCTCGACGATATTCTTTCCTAAAGGCATCGTCGGCTCAATATCGTCATTTGCTTCGGATCGGTTCGGTAACAGCTCACCCGGGGAAATATTCAGCGCCGGCATCGCCCACATGCGCCGGAACTTGAAGGGAGGCTAATATGGATATGCTAGCTGACAGTCACAATGTCTCCCACGATAAAAAGAATACCATCCTTTATCTGGATGGCGTGTCTGTCAGTTTCGATGGTTTCAAGGCGCTCAACAGTTTGAGTTTCTATGTGCTGGCCGGAGAATTACGGGCCATTATCGGCCCTAATGGTGCCGGCAAGACCACCATGATGGATGTGGTTACGGGCAAAACAAAGCCCGATGAAGGTATGGTTGAATTCAACGGCGGCACTGATCTGACGCGGCTTGACGAGGCGCGGATCGCCAACCTGGGTATTGGCCGCAAGTTCCAAAAACCGACCGTGTTCGAAAATCAATCCGTATTCGACAACCTTGAACTGGCCCTGAGCGGCAACCGGGATGTTTTTAAGTCTTTGTTGTTCAAACTGACCGGTGGCCAGAAAGAGCGTATTGATGAGGTGCTGGAAATTATCACCCTCGAGGAGGTGCGCTACGCCGACGCTGGCGCCCTTTCCCATGGCCAGAAACAGTGGCTGGAGATCGGTATGCTTCTGATGCAGGAACCTGATCTGCTACTGGTCGACGAACCGGTGGCCGGGATGACCGATGCCGAGACCGAGCAAACCGCCGTTTTGCTGAAACGCATCGTCGGTGATCATTCGGTCGTTGTAGTCGAACACGATATGGAGTTCGTACGGTCCCTGGAAAGCCGGGTGACAGTCTTGCATGAGGGCGCAGTGCTGGCCGAAGGATCACTCGACAAAGTTCAAAATGATGAACAAGTCATCGAAGTTTACTTGGGCCGTTAGGGACAAAGAGGATCGAACATGTTGAACGTTAACGAAATCGATCTCTTTTATGGGGCCAGCCAAGCCCTGTGGTCGGTCAGCGTCGAGGCGGAGAAGGGCAAGGTTACCTGCGTTCTCGGTCGTAACGGCGTCGGTAAAACGAGCCTGTTGCGCGCCATTGCCGGTCATCAGCCGATCAAGTCCGGCGCGGTGATGTGGGAAGAAGAAGACATTTCCGCTATGGCACCCCATGAAAGGGCCGCGCGGGGAATCGCTTATGTCCCCCAAGGTCGCGAGATTTTCCCCCTCTTGTCCGTGCAGGAAAACCTGCAGACGGGCTACGCCGCTATTCCCCGTGCGCTTCGCCATATTCCGGACGATATATTCGACCTCTTCCCTGTTTTGAAAGATATGTTGAACCGACGGGGCGGTGACCTATCCGGTGGCCAGCAGCAGCAACTCGCTATCGCCCGCGCCTTGGTGACGCGGCCCCGGCTGTTGGTGCTGGACGAACCGACCGAAGGCATTCAGCCGTCGATCATCAAAGATATTGAGCGGATCATCCGCTACCTGGCCAACCGAGGCGAAATGGCAATTCTACTAGTCGAACAGTATTTCGAGTTTGCCCGCGACCTCGCTGACGATTACGCTGTTATGGACCGTGGCGAAGTTGTAATCAGCGGTACCGGGGAGGATATGGTCGAGGAAGATGTACGCCGCCACCTTACAGTTTGATGATACTAATTTACTTGTCGATGGCAAGGCGCGGATCGCGTTTGCCAGTTCCGATAATGAAACGCGTCTAACTGATCTTTATCAGCGCGATCCCATGCGCGTTCTTTTCCCCGAGACTCCGAAAGACGATTTACCGCAGGCTGTGGTGGTTACCACTTCGGGCGGGCTGGTCGGCGGTGATAGAATTACCCTAGAGGCAGAGGCGGGTTTTGATGCTCGGGCATTTGTCACATCGCAAGCGGCGGAAAAGATCTACCGGTCTTCGGGAGAAGATGCGCAAATCAACGTTAAATTGACAGCTGGCCCGGAAAGTTGGCTGGAATATCTGCCGCAGGAAACTATTCTGTTCGACGGCGCCCGGTTGCGGCGGAAAACAACTGTAGCGGTTAAGCCCGGCGGGCGCGCTCTGGCCGGAGAAATGATAGTCTTCGGCCGCATCGGCAGCGGTGAGACTTTTGCGCACGGGTTTGTTCATGATGCCTGGGATGTATGCGTGGATGACCGTCTCACCTGGGCAGATGCCCTGCACCTGGACAGTGATATTGCCGGAATATTGAATAATGAGACCTGTTTCAACGGTGCCGTTTCCATGGCCACAGCCATTTATGCTGGTCCCGACGCTGAAGGCCATCTCGATACTGCCCGCCAGAAATTGATGCAGACGGACAAAACATTGGTTGGCGCGACGCTGGTTAACGGCGTTCTCGTCATGCGCTGGCTGGGCCAGGACGCCTTTGAATTGCGTGCATTGTTCGGCGAGTTCTGGCAACAATTTCGCCACGTCGTGGCGGGATTGCCGGAAAAGTTGCCACGCCTCTGGCACGTTTAGGGGCATGAATAAGGAGGGTTAAAAAAGTGAATTTAACACCAAGAGAAAAAGACAAACTGCTTGTTTCCATGGCCGCCGAGATCGCCCGCAAGCGATTGTCCCGAGGCGTAAAGCTTAACTATCCCGAAGCCATTGCCCTGATCAGCGATTTTGTTGTCGAAGGGGCCCGCGATGGCAAAAGCGTCGCCGATTTGATGAGCGCCGGGGGTGGCGTTCTAAACCGGAATCAGGTGATGGACGGTATCGCCGACATGATCCACGATATCCAGGTCGAAGCGACCTTCCCGGACGGCACCAAGCTGGTCACCGTTCACAATCCTATTCGATAGGGAGATGGCAATGAGACCCGGAGAAATCATTACTGCGGAAGGCACAATCATACTTAACGAGGGCAGGGAGGTGGCCACCATCAAGGTCGTCAACACCGGCGACCGGCCCGTTCAGGTCGGCTCCCACTACCATTTTTTTGAAGCCAATGAAGCTTTGGAATTCGACCGCGAGGCTGCCAAAGGCTGCCGTCTCGATATTCCCGCGGGAACCGCCGTCCGGTTCGAGCCCGGCCAAACCCGCGAGGTATCCCTGGTGGCCTATCAGGGTAAGCGAGAGGTCTACGGCTTCAATGCTAAAATCCACGGCAAGATTGAGGGCTAGACAATGGCATATGAAATAGAACGATCCGCCTACGCCGCTATGTTTGGCCCTACCGTGGGTGACAAGGTGCGGCTCGCTGATACCGAGTTATTTATCGAAGTCGAGGACGACAAGACGACCTATGGCGAAGAGGTGAAGTTCGGCGGCGGTAAAGTTATCCGTGACGGCATGGGGCAATCTCAGGTCAGCCGCGATGACGGCGCTGTCGATACGGTCATCACCAATGCGCTCATCGTAGATTATACAGGTATTATCAAGGCTGATGTCGGTCTTAGAGGCGGGCGTATTGTCGGCATCGGCAAGGCGGGCAACCCCGATGTACAGTCCGATATCGATATTATCGTCGGCCCGGGTACCGAAGCGATCGCCGGGGAGGGCCGTATCCTGACCGCCGGTGGCATTGATGCCCACATCCATTGGATCAGCCCGCAGCAGATCGACGACGCCCTTTATTCCGGCGTAACTACCATGCTGGGCGGCGGTACCGGGCCGGCTGAAGGCACTAACGCGACCACCTGCACGCCCGGCGCCTGGCATATCGGTCGAATGATTCAGGCAGCGGACGGTCTGCCTATGAATCTCGGATTTTTTGGTAAGGGTAATGCCTCCCAGCCTGAAGAACTGAGAGCGCAAGTGACTGCTGGAGCTTGCGGCCTGAAGCTTCATGAAGATTGGGGCACGACACCATCGGCCATTGATACCTGCCTCGGCGTCGCCGAGGAAATGGATGTCCAGGTAGCGATCCATACGGATACGCTCAATGAATCGGGCTTTGTCGAGAATACCATTGGCGCTTTCAAGGACCGCACCATTCATGCTTTCCACACCGAAGGTGCCGGGGGCGGCCATGCGCCGGACATCATCAAGGTCTGCGGTGAAGCCAATGTGCTGCCGTCATCGACCAATCCGACCCGGCCTTTCACGGTTAATACGGTGGATGAACATCTGGACATGCTCATGGTCTGTCATCATTTGGATGCCAAGATTCCAGAAGACGTTGCCTTCGCTGAAAGCCGCATCCGGCGGGAAACCATTGCCGCCGAGGATGTCCTTCATGATCTGGGCGCTTTCTCAATGATCGCATCCGACAGTCAGGCCATGGGGCGAGTGGGTGAAGTGATCATCCGTACCTGGCAGACGGCTGATAAGATGAAAAAGCAGCGGGGGTCACTACCCGATGAAAAAGGCGATAATGATAATTTTCGGGTCAAACGCTATATCGCCAAATACACCATCAACCCGGCGCTGACCCACGGTATCGCCGATCATGTGGGCTCTGTCGAGGTCGGTAAACTGGCGGACCTGATTCTGTGGAAACCCATGTTCTTCGGTGTTAAACCCGATGTTATTCTCAAGTTGGGGACGATCGCCGGGGCGGCTATGGGTGATCCGAACGCCTCCATTCCGACGCCGCAGCCGGTGCACTACCGGCCCATGTTCGGGGCTTTCGGGAAGTCACTGACCGAAAGCACCGTAACCTTTGTGTCTGACGCTGCCATGGCTGCCAGCATCGGTGATCAACTGGGCGTCGCTAAATCGCTCCTGCCGGTATCAGGCACCCGCAGCGTCACCAAGGCGTCGATGGCGCTCAATGACTATATGCCGACCATGGAGGTTGATCCCGAAACCTATGAAGTGCGGGCCGATGGTGAACTGCTGATCTGTGAACCGGCGGAAGAACTCGCCATGGCGCAAAGATACTTTTTGTTCTGATTATGAAACGCGCTATCGATATAATTCCTGCGAAAGAATGTGACGGCGTGACTTTCATTGCGACGATCACGCTGGCTTATGACGATCGCCATCGCCGCCGCATTAAAATGTCGGCGGACGACGGCGTAACATTTTTGCTGGATCTTGCCGAGGCGGCGCACTTGGCAGACGGCGACGGCCTGAAGCTTGAAGACGGGGACGTCATCAGAGTGAAAGCGGCGGCGGAGGATGTTCTCGATATTCATTGCCTGACCCCGGCAGAGATGGCCCGCATCGCTTGGCATATCGGCAATCGCCATACACCGGTGCAAGTGCTGACGGACGGTAGGCTTCGGATTGCCTATGACCACGTGCTCGAACATATGGCCCAGGGGTTGGAGGCGGAAACCGACCGAATTCAGGCGCCGTTTTCGCCGGAGCATGGCGCCTATGTGGAAGGTGGTCACGCCCATGACCGCTAGTCCTCTTTCCGATACGGCGCTACTGCAGCTCATGACCTGGCTGTCGCCGTCTTATCCGGTTGGCGGGTATGTTTATTCCCATGGCATTGAGTTCGCCGTTGAAGACGGATGGGTAACGGATGAAGCGGCTCTGGTGCGCTGGATCAGCGGCATCGTGACTTTTGGAGCGGGCCGGGTTGATGGTGTTCTGTTCGCCAAGGCTTGGCAGGCGGTGACGGATAAAGACGAGAAGGTGCTGTTCGAAACCATTGAATGCGCTGATGCCATGCGCGGCACGTCTGAGCTCGTTCTGGAAGGAACTGCGCAAGGAGAAGCCTTTGTCGACACGGTCAGGCAAACCACGTCGTCGGACGACGTACTCCAATTGATCGGGTTGCTCAACAGCATTGATCGGCCGATAACCTATCCAGTTGCCGTCGCAGCCATTTCAGCCGCCACCGCAATTCCATTGCGCCCCGCCTTACTGGCTTTTACCAATGCTTTTGTTGCCAATCTGGTCTCGGCCGCGGTGCGCTTGGTTCCCTTGGGTCAGATTGCTGGGCAGCGGGCGATGGTAAATTTAAAACCCATCATGCTGCAGTCAGTTGAAGAATCGCTTGGCCGCGACATGACGGAACTGGGAACGGCGGCGCCGTTGATCGATTGGACGTCGATGAAGCATGAAACACAATTTACGAGGTTATTCCGATCATGAATCCAGCGAACAGTAATGCTCTTCGTATCGGTATCGGTGGACCGGTGGGGAGTGGCAAGACGGCACTGCTGGACCGCCTCTGCAAGGCCATGCGCGATGATTACAACATCGCCGCCATTACCAACGATATTTATACGCGGGAGGATGCTGAATTTCTTACGCGTTCCGGCGCCCTGGCGCCCGAACGCATCAAGGGTGTAGAGACCGGCGGCTGTCCGCACACAGCGATCCGCGAAGATGCATCCATGAATCTGGCCGCAGTTGCCGAGCTCAACCGGGAATTTCCAGGCCTTGATGTGGTTTTTATCGAAAGCGGCGGTGACAATCTGGCGGCTACTTTTTCACCGGAACTTGCCGACATCACCATCTATGTGATTGATGTATCGGCGGGAGACAAAATTCCCCGCAAGGGTGGCCCCGGCATTACCCGGTCGGACCTGCTGGTGATCAATAAAACCGATCTCGCCCCCCTGGTCGGCGCTGATCTCAGTGTGATGGACTGGGATGCTAAAAAAATGCGGGGCGAAAAGCCGTTCTATTTCACCAACCTTAAAGAAAATGACGGCCTGCCGGATATTATCAAATTCGTCGTCGAGACCGGCGGCCTTTAAGACCGGATCAAGGTGAACCGGGGATGCAAAAGGTGCTTCCCACGCGATTCGGCGAGGCGGTGAATTTGACAGAAACCTTATAAAAATTCCGGTTTCTCCTCCAGCCGGTTTTCAAACTACAGATGCCGAGCCAAAAACCTTGTTCTAAAATTCCATATTTATCAAAGGTTGTTGAACTTTTTCCGAATCCGTAATGCCGCATAACAGCTCTCTTGTAATATTATATTTTTATAATATAATAATCAGCCAATAATCCCCAACCGGATAAACGGTTGGTTTGTGGGCTTGGTTTTTCAGGAGAGACATATGTTCGCCAGCAATCCCTTCGCCGACCTCACGGCGATCATTCCACTCACCATCATGCAAGGTTACATTGTCCTGATGGCCATTTTGGTCGTGGTCGGGACGGCAGCGGACACAATCCACAAGAAAAGCGCCAAGTACTTCTTCGAGAAAACCAAATCCGCCGAGGCCGCGCGAGAACGGAAACTTGGCGGCGGAGAAAAGATGGGTATTGCCATCAAGACCGTCGCAGAGGATGTGCTGACTTCTGCTGAATTTTGTAATCCGAAGCGCCGTATTGCACACTTGATTACGATGTACGGGTTCGTCCTATTCTTGCTAACAACCATTGCCCTGGTGTTTGCTTATCCTACCCATGAGGCGCCTGCCATCGTATCGCAGTTGTGGCACCTGGGAGCGTTGATGGTTTGCGTCGGCGGCTATTGGTTCTGGTTCTTCATTCGCGTCGATGTTGCTGCCGAAGGCAACCCCTGGTACCGCATCGTACGAGCTGACCTGTTCATACTGACCTTGCTGGGAACCACGACCTTTGGGTTGATCTGGGCAGTGCTGCAATCCAGCGGTACCGGGGTGATCAACACCGTGTTTCTGGCCCTTTTCATTTTTGCTGCAACAGTGTTGTTCGGCGGCGTCCTGTGGTCGAAGTTTGCTCACATGTTCTTCAAGCCGGCAGCGGCGTATCAGAAAAGGATCATGGAGGCTGACGGATCAAGAGAGAATCTGCCGAAAGATGCGGACAGGACCGACCCGGCGGTTAGGGACAGTCATTCCATGGAACTTCTGAAGGATGCGCCGATGGACATGGGTCTGGGTATCAAGCGCGAACGACCCCAGCACTATTGATCTTCATCCTTTCAAGAATGTTATGAATAAGGGAAAAATAAATTAATGCCTACTTTTGTTTATATGACGCGATGTGACGGCTGTGGACACTGCGTCGACATCTGCCCCTCAGATATCATGCACATCGACAAGACTTATCGACGTGCCTACAACATCGAACCCAACATGTGCTGGGAGTGCTATTCCTGTGTGAAGGCTTGTCCTCAGCATGCCATCGACGTGCGAGGCTATGCAGATTTCGCGCCGCTCGGCCACAGCGTTCGTGTGGTCCGAGAAGAGGAAAAAGGCACAATCGCCTGGAAAATTAAATTTAGGAACGGTACGGAAAAGAACTTCCTGTCGCCGATCACTACCAAGCCGTGGGGCAGTGCTCTCTCGAATTTCGCGGACGAACCAGCGCCAACCCAAGACATGCGCGACAGCCAGTGTTTGTACAACGAACCCAAGTACATCCGCATGGATGACGGCGGTGTGCATACCTTGGAATCGAATGGTCTCAAGATGAAAAAAGGTGTGTATTACTGATGGCTTACAAAACGATCACAGAAGACAACATCGACATTCTGGTTGCCGGTGCTGGTCTTGGCGGCAGTGGTGCGGCTTGGGAAGCCAGGTTCTGGGGCAAGGACAAGAAAATTGTCATTGCCGAAAAGGCCAATATCGACCGCTCGGGCGCCGTCGCCCAGGGCCTGTATGCGATCAACTGCTATATGGGCACGCGTTTCGGCGAGAACAACCCGGAAGACCACGTGCAGTATGCGCGTATCGACTTGATGGGTTTGGTGCGCGAAGATCTGCTGTTCGATATGGCCCGCCACGTCGACTCCACCGTTCATCAGTTCGAAGAGTGGGGCCTGCCGATAATGAAGAATCAGGAAACGGGCTCTTATCTGCGCGAAGGACGATGGCAGATCATGATTCACGGTGAGTCTTACAAGCCCATCGTGGCTGAGGCAGCGAAGAAGTCAGCCGACAAGGTCTTCAACCGTGTATGTCTCACGCATTTGTTGTTGGATGAAGCCAGAGAAAACCGGATTGCCGGTGCCGTTGGTTTCAATGTCCGCACCGGCGACTTCCACGTCTTCAAATCCAAGACGGTGATTTGTGGTGCCGGCGGTGCTTCCAACATCTTCAAACCGCGTTCTACGGGTGAGGGCGCCGGTCGCGTCTGGTACGCGCCCTGGTCGTCCGGTTCCGCCTACGGCCTGATGATTGATGCCGGCGCCAAGATGACACAGATGGAAAACCGGATTGTGCTGGCCCGCTTCAAGGATGGTTACGGCCCAGTGGGTGCGTACTTCCTGCATCTCAAGACCTATACCCAAAACGGTCTGGGCGAGGAATTCGAATCCAATTGGTGGCCCCAACTGCAGGAAATGGTCGGCAAGGAATATTTGGATCCGGAACTTTCCCACAAGACCCACAGACCGATCCCGACCTGTTTGCGGAACCATGCCATGATCTCCGAGATGAATGCCGGTCGCGGCCCCATCCACATGGTCACCATGCATGCCTTCCAAGACCCTCACCTCGAGGAAGTGGGCTGGGAAAACTTCTTAGGCATGACAGTCGGCCAGGCCGTGCTTTGGGCTGCAACCGACGTGGACCCCAAGTATGAGAATCCCGAATTAACCACGTCTGAGCCCTATGTCATGGGCTCCCACGCAACGGGCAGCGGTGCCTGGTGCTCAGGCCCCGAGGATGTTTCCCCGCCTGAATATTTCTGGGGTTACAACCGCATGATGACCGTCGAAGGGTTGTTCGGTGCTGGTGACGCGGTTGGCGGAACACCGCACGCCTTCTCGTCCGGTTCATTCACAGAGGGGCGTCTGGCCGCCAAGGCCGCCTGCCGCTATATCGACGACGGTAAAGGTGAGGGCATTGTCGTTTCCAGAAAACAGATTGATAATCTCAAGGAAACCGTTTTCAAGCCGATTGAGCACTACAAAACGTATCGGAATGAAATCGTTGCCGGTGACGTTAATCCGAACTACCACAACCCGCGGCAAGCTCTAGATCGTCTGCAGAAGCTAATGGACGAATATTGCGGCGGCGCGACGGTTAACTACATGACCAATGATAAGCTCCTGAGCATCGGCCTCAAGAAGCTCAAGATCATGGAAGAAGACCTCGAGAAACTAGCTGCAAAAGACTTTCACGAATTGCTCCGTGCCTGGGAAGTGAAGCATCGTCATCGTACGTCTGAATGTGTCATGCAACACACAATGTTCCGCAAGGAAACCCGTTGGCCCGGTTATTACTACCGTGGTGACGCGATGAAGCTGGATGACGATAACTGGCACGTGTTGACGGTTTCGCGCCGTGATCCGGAAACCGGAGAGTACACCATGGAGAAAGCGCCATGTTATCACCTTGTCGGTGAGGGCGAGTAACATAGAAACCGAACGGGAGATCACTTAGAACTCCTGTTCGGCCTAACAAAAGGGATCGACATGTCGTGTGTTGATTTTTTTCGTTAGGCTTTACGCAAGTAGGTAATGCCTGCAACAAAGAGCCGCAGATGAATATAATTGAGAAAACCGACGACGAAATTCTTGCCATCGCCAACCCCTTGTGGAGTCATCTTATCAAGGCCTCAAACGACGGCAAATACGGAGAATTTGTCAAGTATTTCTCTCTAAACTTGCTGCGAGGATTGAACGAAGTCGAAGTGGGTAAACAGTTTGCGAAAAGCGAACTCACCAGAAACCTGTCGGAATCGGTCGAGTTCATCGGTACGATCCGCCGGGGGGAGCATGTGACGGTGCTTTATCGGACCCGGAGTAAAAAAAAGAAGGGCGAGTGGCTCGGTAGGCTGGTCATCGGTTATGAAGACAAAGAAATCAAGATCTTCGGGGCCTCCATTTTCTGATCACCTGGAGTGGATTTAACATGGGTGCGGAATCGATATGAGTGAAACGATCCAAGATAACATGTATGTGGAATTGACCTACCAGGTGATCGACCAGAAGTCTGGCGATGTTCTGGTCGGGGTCGAGTTTCCGATCGGTTATATACAAGGGGCCAACGATATTTTAGCTCCCGCCGTCTCTGAGGAACTGGCAGGACGGTCCGCTGGCGATATTGTCGAGGTGCCGGTCGAATGCGATAAGCTCTATGGTCCGAGGGACGAATCGTTGGTGTTTACGGATTACATCGACAACGTTCCAGCTGAATACAGAGAGGTTGGGACCACCATCGTCGCCGAGAATGAAAAGGAAGAACCGCGAAGTTTTATCGTCACGAGAATGGATGATAAGACGCTGACGGTCGATGGCAACAATCCGCTGAGCGGCAGGCAGGTTATTTTCAAACTTGAGGTTATTAATGTGCGTGACGCTACCGACGAGGAAATTTCCGCTGGCGGGGCCATTGGCGCGGAGCCGGAAATCGATACAGCAAACATGATACCAATTGGATAAACCGCCAATTGGATAAACCGAATGAGGCTAATTTTAACTTTTCAGAAACAAACGCATCAACTGTACACAGTGAGGTAAATCATGAGCGAGCAACAAAATGCCAAACCCGAGGTTCCCGAGGGCAAGACACCCTATTTTGCAACCCGTCAGAAAAAACCCGACGAAAAGGGCTTCGTCGGGTACGAGACCGATTGGGTAACGTGGCACAAAGAGGTCGAGTACACCACGCCAAAAAAGCCGTAACGCGGCTGTTTCCATGGTTTCGGTTTCACGCGCCGCTATCCTGATAATATCATTTATGCTAATCGCCCAACTATCTGACACCCACCTGAAGGCCGAGGATGACTCGGAATCTTGTCGGGATCCTCGCTGGGATACTCTCTGGGGTCCTCGCGAAAATGACCTTCGTGCCTGTGTCGCTGACATCATGGAACTTGCAGAGCCCGTGGATTGCGTCCTCCACACGGGAGATATGGTGCATTTTGGCCGGCCGGAGGACTACGCTCTCTTATCGGAAATCATCGAGCCTTTGGCGCCAGCTTTCTTTCCGGTGCCGGGCAACCGCGACCACATCTCTTGCTTGGCGGCTGAGTTTCTCGAAGACAGCATGCCTCGGCAACAACCGTTCGTCCTTTACGCAGTTGATGATTTTTCGGTTCGGCTGATTGGGTTCGATACACTGTCCGCGACCGAGGAATCCATGGTAGGTGACCTTGATGAACCGAGGCTTGCCGCACTCGACGAGATACTGGCGGCCGAGGGTTCAAAACCCACCGCGCTCTTCATGCACCATTCGCCGTTCAATGTGCCCGGCGCGGACGGGCCCTACAGTTTCCAATACGAACGGCATGAAGCTGTCGACGCATTTTGGGAGATTGTCGGCCGTCATCCAAATATCGTTCGCCTGTTTTGCGGCCATGCTCACCGGTTGACCGAAACCACCATAAACGGTGTCGTTTGCTCGACCATGCCGAGCGTTGCAACAAACTTGCATGTTGGAGAATTGCCAAGTGAAGCGGTCGGGAAAACCTTGTACGTGCTGCACCACTTCGATGAACGCTTGAATATGTTCGAAAGCTCCCTGAGGGTCGTGCCGGACAAATAACCGCCCGCATGAAACTTCGTTCCTGAAGGCTTGTCGGATTAAATACTCCATGCTCCGATTAAAAAAACAAAAATTAATTCATTTACTCGTTTAAACAGGAGCTATTTTTCTTGCTATTGACGGGTGAAGTCAAACGGAGGAGGATTTCATGGATCTTGTGCATAACCTCAATTTTATCCCATTTCTATTGTGTTTCAGCTTGGCAATGGTTCTCCAACCCTTTCTTGCCAACCTGGCAAGCGGCCAAAACTAAATGCATCAAGCATGAAGGCGGCAATTCGGCGGCGAATCGAGATACCTGCAAATCCCGCAGCGCCAGCACAGCCAAGGGCGGCGGCAAGCAACGCGATTTTATGGCGGATTTCAAAACCTGCTAACGCAGCTGCGGAAAGCCTTCCGGCGGTAACTATAATAAAGTGCTACCGGCCTGAAAAGTTAGGCAGATGACGTGCAGATAGCATGTGTCATTGGTCATCTGCTGGCATTCGCCAAGGTCAGCGGGAATAATGCCGCATTCAACCAGAACACTGTCCGGCCGGATAAGCATGAAAAGAAGGCTAAATAGAGGCTTCCAGTTTTTTTAGACGGTACGCTAATTGCGGCCGGGTCAAACCCAACAGACGGGCGGCGCGAGACAAATTGTTGTCTGATTTCGCAACGGCTTCGTGCAGGATTTGACCTTCTAATTGGGCCAGCGGTTTGCCGCCGCTGAGGAAGGTGTCGAGCAGGCTGCCATCGCCTAAATCGATGTCATTTTTTTGTTTGAGCGAGCCGGCTTCATCCAATTTCGTCATCACGGTTGGGATTTTGCGGGCATCGGCGAATAGATGCGAAACATCGATCGGCTGGTCTTCGTCGATCAGGATAACGGCGCGTTCGATCAAGTTTTCCAATTCACGGATATTGCCGGGGTAATCATATTCATAAAGTGCATCCACTGCTTTTTCTGTGAATCCAGGAACCTGACGTTCGTGTAGCTCCGTATAGCGGTGAAGAAAATGGCCCATCAAGGGCGGAATGTCGTCGCGGCGGTCCCGAAGCGGCGGAATATTGACCGGGAAAACGTTCAGGCGAAACAGCAGGTCCTCGCGGAACTTTCCTTCCTTAACCGCGTTGTCGAGGGATTCATTGGTGGCGGCGACGATACGGACATCGACCTTGCGGATTTCGGTGCCGCCGACTCGTTCCACCTCCCTTTCCTGCAGGGCGCGTAGCAGTTTGATCTGGGTCTGGGTGTTAAGAGAGCCGATTTCGTCCAAAAACAACGTACCGCCATGGGCACGCTCAAAGCGGCCGGGACGGGAGGATACAGCGCCCGTAAAGGCGCCGCGCTCCACACCGAACAATTCTGCTTCCACCAGATTTTCAGGAATGGCGGCGCAGTTGACGGCGATAAAGGGCTGGTCGGTGCGCGGGCTGATATTGTGCAGGGTGCGAGCGAACACTTCCTTACCGACGCCGGTTTCACCCAGAAATAAAACCGTCGCATTGGTGTCTGCGACTTTTTTTATGAGGTGACAGGTGGCGACAAAGCCAGGAGAGGCGCCTACCAGTTCGTCGGCGAACATTTCCGATACGCCGGCTTCGTCGAAGGAGCGAACCGATTTGACCTGTCCGGCAAATCGATTGGCAAAGGCTTCCGGTTGCAGCGCCTTTAATTCCAACTCTATATCGTCCCAGTCTTCCACCGGCTTACCGACCATACGGCACTGATTGCTGCCCGCAGCGCGGCACTCCATTTCCCGATAGATTACCGACCGGCCCATGAAGGTGCTGGCATAACCGCTGGCGTATCCAATCTGCATCCAGCAGATCGGTTCATCCGACATGCCGTAGGAAGCAATATGACTGTCGGCTTCATATGACTCCAGGAAATTAGCTTCGGCATAAAAATGCCCGCTGGCGACGTCGATCTCCAATTTTACGGGCTGCAGCGCCGTGACGCCCTGTAGTTTGCGCAGCTGCGGTCCGATGGCGAAGGCTTCCCGCATGGAATGATGGGGCTTTAATTTTCGGGCTAGATTGGCATCGCGGGAACCGGCCGTATAGCCCATACGGGCGAAAAATCCGCGCGCTTCCTCGACGCCGAGTTTGTCGATCATTTCTCGGCGTAGCGAGGATAGGGTGGATAGATGAATCAAGGCGACGCGATTGGTATCTAGCCAAATGCGACCTTTATCGAGTGAAAACCGGAGACGGGAAGCCAACTCGCTAATATCAAAATCATTGTCGTCCAGTTTTGAACCTGGATCTATAAGGCGTCCAGTTGCCAGTCGGGCGGCATCGGCTTGGCCTATAGGGCCATCATCATCGGGTTTCATGGGTTCCGTCAATGATTTGTCCTCTAATAAAATTTTTGATTAATATCTTATGATATCCTCACATTTTCTGTGGGTATTTTCAATTAATTTAATCATATGATCAATTAATCATTTGGTTAAAATTAAGAGCGATTCTCAGAATCCAGCCCTTCCTTATTTAGAATCAAAATAAATATTTAAGTAACCTGTATATTTGCTTTTCCTTTTAGGAATATCTTGGCAATGCGGAATTTAAATTCCACCCCCTTGACTACGAACTGGCACGTCCCTTGCGAATACAACGGGCATCACAGGGGGGTGCTCCCCAGGAACAAATATGAAAAACGACCATTACGGCCAGAATATCGGTCACTCAAGAAATGGTAAAATTCCTGAATTTAAAGGCACTCTGCAGGAGCGGCCGCTCCCGCTTTCCCAAATAAAAAGAAGCCCCGTCGGCGGTCAATAAATAGGCCGCGGAACAGAATTAGGCGGGAGTTCCGGCTCTCTGTTCGCCGGAATTATTTTAATAGGAAGCCTTAACCCCAATTGGGAGACAAATGACATGTCACAAATGAAATTTCCTAAGCCCCATGATGTGGCCGGCGATCAAATCCCCGGCACAGAAGGATGGGAACGGATGTATCCGTACCAGTACCAGTTTACGACGGACGATCCGGAACGCCAGAAATATGAAGACGAGACCTTCTGGTTTTACGATGGTCTCCACTATCCCGAACCCCTTTATCCTTTCGACACCATTTGGGATGAAGCCTGGTATCTAGCTCTGTCACAGTACAACACCCGCATCTTCTCCGTGCCGCCGGTCTTCGGCGTCGATCACCGGATGATCAACGGCTATGTCTATATTTCGCCAGTGCCGGTTACCGATCCTGCCGTGATTGAAGAACGGGTTGGTCATTTCATGGAGCGGGCCGGTTATTACTACCAGAACTGGAACGAGCTTGAGGCCAAGTGGGAAGAAAAAATGAAATCTACCATCGCCGATCTTGAGGCGCTGGAAATCCCCACTCTGCCCGACATGGAAGAAAAATCCGTCGTTGATGATGCCCTCGGTGAATCCAAAGGCTATCACCTGCTCAAAGCCTATGACGATTTGATTGATCTCGGTATTCGCTGCTGGCAGTACCATTTCGAATTCCTCAATCTTGGTTATGCGGCCTACGTGACCTTTATGGGTCACTGTCAAAGCATTTTCCCGGACATTCCGGCCCAACGGGTAACACAGATGATTTCCGGTATCGACGTCATCATGTATCAGCCCGACGAAGAGCTGAAGAACCTGGCGCGTAAAGCTGTTGAGCTTGGTGTCGAGGAAGGTGTCAAGTTCAGCGCAGACTTTGAAGAAGTCAAAGCCGGTCTGGACAAGTCCGACACCGGCAAGCAGTGGCTGGAAGCTTTTGAAAAAGCCCGTTACCCCTGGTTCCATGTTTCCACCGGCACCGGCTGGTATCATCACGACAAGAGCTGGAACGATGATCTCAATGTGCCGCTAAGCTTTATCTGCATGTATATAGATAAGATAAAAGCTGGTGAATCTATTGATCGTCCCATGGAACAAGTTCAGCAGGAACGCGATCGTATCACTGCAGAATATCGTGCCTTGATCGAGAATGAAGAAGACCTAGGGACTTTTGACGAACTGCTGGCCACGGCGAAGACCGTGTTCCCGTATGTTGAAAACCATCTCTTCTATGTCGAGCACTGGTTCCATAGCGTTTTCTGGAACAAGGTCCGCGAAGTTGGTGCCATCATGAAAGATCATGGTTTCATCAACGATGTCGAGGACATCTGGTATCTCAAACGGTCTGAAATCAAAGACGCCCTCTGGGATGTGGTGACCGCCTGGGCGACCAACGTCAAACCCCGTGGTCCAGCAGTCTGGCCGAAGGAAATCGAATGGCGTAAAGGAGTTATGGACAAGTTCCGTGAGTGGGCTCCGCCGCCCGCCATCGGTCCCGCGCCGGAAGTCATTCAAGAACCCTTCACCGTGGTTCTCTGGGGTGTCACCAACGACTCTCTAGCAAACTGGGCCGAGGTTCAGGACGTTGAAAACGTGGATGACATCAAGGCTTTCAAGGGCTTTGCCGGGTCGCCCGGTACCGTTGAAGGCAAGGTACGTGTCTGCCGAACAGTGGCGGAAATCGGACAGCTCGAAGATGGCGAAATTCTGGTGGCGCCGACCACCTCGCCGTCCTGGGCGCCGGCTTTCACCAAGATCCAGGCCTGTGTCACGGATGTCGGCGGCGTCATGAGTCACGCCGCGATCGTTTGCCGTGAATATGGCATGCCGGCGGTTGTCGGTACGGGTCACGCGACCAAGATCGTCAAAACGGGCCAGACCATCAGGGTCGACGGCACCACTGGCGAGATCACTATCGTTTAAGAAACCTGCATCCGCCGTCCGGTTTTCTGGCCGGGCGGTGGGGCGTTTTCACGGATAGATGAGGAAATAGAAATGAGTACGGATGCACCAGTCGTCTGCTGGTTTGAGGAGGTCAACAAAGGTTCGGTCGATCTCGTCGGCGGTAAATGTTCTTCGCTGGGCGAACTGATTAATGCCGGTATCCGCGTACCTCCCGGGTTTGCCGTAACAACGGAAGGCTACAGACGCTTCATGGATGAGGCGAACATATCGGGCAAGATTTTCAAACGCCTTGAAGGGCTTGATCATGAAGATATGGCCGCCTTGGAATCCGCCAGCGAGGAAATCCGCGGCATGATCGAGGCGGCGCCGTTTTCGATCGATTTCCAAGATGACGTCGGTGAATATTACCGCCAGCTTTCGACCATTTGCTCACGCCCTGCCGTTCCGGTCGCTGTGCGTTCGAGCGCCACGGCGGAAGACCTGCCCGACGCCAGTTTTGCCGGTCAGCAGGATACCTTCCTGTGGGTCAGAGGCATTGATGACGTTCTGGATTATACCAAAAAATGCTTTTCCAGCCTCTTTACCGGCCGCGCTATCTCTTACCGCATAAAAATGGATTTTCCCCATGATCAGGTGGCCATAAGCGTTGGCGTCCAGAAGATGGCCAATTCGCACACAGCCGGCGTGATGTTCACCATCAACCCGACCAATGGCGACCGTTCTTCGATGATGATCAACGCCAGTTTCGGATTTGGCGAAGCCGTTGTTTCCGGCGAAGTGACGCCGGACGAATTCCTGGTCAACAAAATTTCCATGGAAACTCTCGACCGAACGATCACAAAAAAAGAAGTCTACTACACGGTTAATTATGAAACTCAAAGTTCCCATTGTATCGAAGTCCCCCATGAGCGTCAGAGCATCCAATCCATCGTTGATGAGGAAGTGCTGGAACTGGCGAAAATGGGCAAGCTGATCGAACAGCATTACGGACGGCCCATGGATATCGAATGGGCGGTCGACGCCGACATGCCCACCGAAGCCAACATTTTTATTCTCCAGGCTCGTCCCGAGACCGTCTGGAGTTCCAAGAAAAAAGAGCCCGTCGCGAAAAAAGGCACGGCCATGGATCATATTTTGTCTTCTCTTATGAAAGGACAAAAAGTGAGTTGAGTACTTAAAAACTCGAAATCAATCTTTTAATCACACGTTCAAAATAGAGGAGTAAATAATATGGACGCACCCGTTAAACCAAACATGATCGATGACCTTCGAAGCTATATCGAAGCCTTGGATGCAGCCGGCGAGTTGCACCGGGTGGAGACGGAAGTCGATTGGAAATACGAACTCTGCCATATTTCCAAAGTGAACGAAGAGCAGGATGGACCGGCATTGCTGTATGAGAACGTCAAGGACAATACGGCACCCGTCTTCACCAGCGCCTTCACCACCAAGGAACGCCTGGCCATCGCCCTTGAACAGGACCCCGGCCAGTCCATGAGCAGCCTGTCGCAAAAGTGGATGGAATTGACCACCCAGGGCCTGGTGCCGCCGGAATATGTCGATGACGTTCCGGTCATGGAAAACCAGATCACCGAGAATATTGATATCACTAAATTCCCGGTTCCTCATTTTTATCCTGATGATGGCGGCCGTTTCTTCGTTACCGCCGGATATCTGCTGACCGAAGATCCCGACACCGGTTGGACCAATCTGGGCACCTACCGATCACAGGTGCTGGGCCCAGATATTCTGGGCTCTCAAATTCTTCCCGGTAAGCACGGCGAGTTCCATATGAAAAAATATGCGGAACGGGGCGAATTGATGCCTGCCGCCGCCGTCGTCGGTTGTGATCCGGTCCTGTTCCTGGCCGGTTCCACCTTGGTCAGTTCCGATGTCTCCGAATTCGACATCGCCGGCGCCTTGCGTCAGCGCCCGGTACCGGTCTTTAAATCGGAGGTTACCGGCCTGACCTTGCCGGCCAATGCCGAAATCATTGCTGAAGGCTTTATTGATCCCAACGAATTAATGGATGAAGGACCTTTCGGTGAGTACACCGGCTACTATTCTGGCAACAAAGGTAAGGACTTCAAAAAACCGGTGCTCCGCATCAAGCGTATCCTGCACCGGAACAATCCGGTCATGTGGTCGACCACGGTGGGCAAGCCCATCAATGACATTCATATGATCCAGTCTCTCAACCGGACGGCTACCTTATGGCATGATCTGGAAACCATGAAAGTGCCGGGAATTGAAAGCGTCTACATGCCGCCGGAAGCCTGCGGCCGTTTCTGGGCCATCGTTTCCGTCCGCCAGAAATATCCGGGCCATTCCAACCATGTGGGTAATGCGGTTATCGCCTCCACTACGGGTCACTATGGCGTCAAGGGTGTGATTACGGTTGATCATGATATTCAGGCGGATGACTGGGACCGCGTCATGTGGGCCTTGTCGACGCGGTTCGATCCGAAACGGTCGGCGCAGATCATTGACCGGGGACGTTCGACGGTTCTCGACCCCGGCCTGCCCATTGATGAGCGTAAAATCACCAGCCGTATCCTGCTGGATGCCTGTACCCCCTATGAATGGGAAGACAAGCCAAATGAGATCTTCATGGATCGAGAAGTCCTGCAGAAAGTCTCAGACCGCTGGAGCGAGTATGGTTTTGAAGGTAGCAGCCCGGTGGCCGATATGATCGACCGCCTGACCAAACCTGAAGAAATCAAATAGTAGCGATCGGGGCGGGGTAACACCCGCCCCGTTTTCGTTCAAACACACGATTTAAATAGGAATTAAGCCGTCATGCCAGGGATAGACCAGCAAGGGAAAAAGGGTATCGTCATAATATGCAACCTGGATACCAGGGGCGAGGACATCATTTTCGTGAAGGAAAAGATCGAGGAGCGCGGACACGATGCCGTGCTGGTGGATGTCAGCATGGAGGAGCCGCCGCCCTTTCCCGGTGACGTGACGACGGAAGAGGTATCCGAGCGCGGTGGGATGACCATTGAAGAGGTCCGAAAATGCTATCGGACGGACCGTGACCGCTCGGTTCAAAATCAGATCAAGGGTGCCGCCCTGATCGTCGAGGATTTGCTCAAGCAGGGTAAGGTACATGGAATTTTCGGTGTCGGCGGCGGTACCGCCACGCTTATCTCCACCAGCATCATGAAAAGTTTGCCCTTCGGCATGCCCAAAGTCATGGCGTCGCCCATGGCGGCCCATCCCCGCTATATCGACAGTTACGTCGGTACGCGCGATATCACCATGCATCACACGATATTGGATATCGTCAAAATGAATCCGCTATTGAAAGCGCAGATCACCAACGCCATCGGCGCCATCTGCGGTATGGTGGAAATATCCCTAGGGACGGAATTCAATTTCGATCAACCGGTTGTTGCCATCAGTAATTTCGGCTTCGGCGAAATGGCCGTGCAGACGGCCACGGGCATGCTAGAAGAAGCAGGCTACGCGCCAGTCGTCTGTCATGCCCAGGGTAAGGGCGACCGGGCGATGGAGGAAATGATCGCTGATGGCGCCTTTGACGGTATTCTCGATCTTTGCACTGGCGGCATCATGGAACATCTGTTCGAAGGCAATCGCGATCCCGGACCTGATCGGCTGAAAGCCACGGGGATTGCCGGTATCCCAGCGGTTATTGCGCCGTGCGGTCTGGATTTTCTCAGCTACGGCGGGCGCGCTGACAAGATCGAAGCCACCAAGGACCGAGAGCAATTCGTACAGGATGCGCTTCGCGTACAAGTGCGCACCACCGCCGATGAACTACGCCAGGCGGCTGACGTATTCGCTGATCGGCTCAACCAATATACTGGGCCTTTTACGTTTTTGATTCCAACCCAGGGCTGGTCGTCTCTGTCGGTTGAAGGGCATCAGATCTATGATCCCGAAGCGGATGCCGCCTTCGTCGAAAGACTCAAGGATAAGATCGACGACAAAAACGCCGTCAAGGAAGTTAACTTGCATCTTTATACACCTGAGTTCGCCCGTGCCGCCGTGGACGAATTTACCCGGCTCTACAAGCTTTCGAATTCGTCCGAGATATCGAAAGTCGGGTAACCATTTGAGAGGTAAAGGTCATGATAGTACGCAATTGGATGAAAGCGGACCCCGAGACGGTTACCAGTGATACCTTGGTAGCCGATGCCAAGCGGACGCTGATCGAAAAGAACCTGCGGGTTATGCCAGTGGTCGACCACGGCGATCTCAGAGGGGTAATCACAAGGGCGAGTTGTTTGCGCGCTGCCGAGTTCGTTTCCCGTGGCCAGGACCCTCACGAGTTCGATTATTTTGTTAACCGTTTGAAAGTAAAAGATCTAATGGCGCGCCGCCCCGCCACGGTGGATGCCAATGACACCATGGAACACTGTCTCAGGCGCGGCCAGGATGAAGATATCAGTCAGTTCCCTGTGCTTGAAGGCGGTGAACTTGTCGGCATTATATCGGCGTCTGAAATTTTCAGCTTGGCCGCGCGTGTACTGGGCGCCTGGGAATCGTGGAGTGGCGTCACGCTGTCACCCATGGTGATTACCGACGGTGTCATGTCCGAAATCGCCAAGGTCGTCGACGATTCCGGTGGTACTGTGCAATCTATGTTTTCAGTCGATGAAAACGGTGGCGATTTAAAGAAAATCATTCTGCGATTCCAGACCGATAATTTCGACGGCGTGATGAAGGCATTGGAAGACGCCGGTTATACTTTGCTTGAAGCCAGCTCCGAAGTTCAGAATAATGGCGCGACTATTCAGTGAGTAGCAGCAGGTATTGAAATGACTAAACCGCTCGTAGTTGCCCTTACCGGTGCAACCGGCGTTATATACGGCGTGGAAATGCTGAAAGTGCTGAGGGACCTGGATCAGGAGGTCCATTTGATTCTCAGTGATTCGGCGGAAAGAAATCTCAAAATCGAAACTGATATTACCCTGGGTGAAGTTAAGAAAATGGCTGACGTCGTCTACAATGTCAAAGATGTCGGCGCCGCGCCGGCCAGCGGGTCGTTCCTGACCAAGGGTATGGTGGTGGTGCCGTGCACCATCAAAAGTCTCTCGGCTATTGCCAATTCCTACAATGAAAACCTGCTAGTGCGGGCTGCCGATGTGACCCTGAAGGAAAAACGCCGGTTGGTATTGATGGTGCGGGAAACGCCGCTGCACCGGGGGCATCTGGACCTGATGTCCCGGGCGGCCGACTTAGGCGCCACCATTCTGCCGCCCATGCCGTCCTTTTATCATGGCCCCCAGTCCATTACCGATATTATTCACCAGACGGTAGGTAAGATGCTCGACCATTTCGAGATTGAGCACAATCTGTTCCGTCGCTGGAAAGGCGATGAGAAAGTCCGCGACAGTTGACGTCGGATTAATCCTCTCGAAGACGAAAACGCTGGAGCTTTCCGGTCGGTGTCCGTGGCAGTGAATCATAAAAACGGATATCTCTCGGATATTTGTAAGGCGCAATCGTCTCTTTTACAAAGTCCTGGATGGATTTTTTTGTTTCTACACTGTCTGAATTCCCATCTTTAAGAACAACACAAGCTCGGACAACTTTTCCGCGGGCTTCGTCTGGAACGCCTATTATCGCGCAATCGGAAACGGACGGATGTTGCAGGACAGCCC
>PVBE010582906.1_pt1 | contig 28718 bp, 31 predicted proteins | sample 1631181 | NCBI WGS metagenome assembly PVBE01 (sample SAMN08397723, study PRJNA350692) | Marine metagenome, whole genome shotgun sequencing project. | isolation source: water | place: Pacific Ocean | collected 2012-04
AGCGTGATCAGCAACTGGTCACAGAGGCCTGGCAAACCGCCCTGGACCATCTACGTGACGAGCGCATCAAGCTGGTTCTGCTGGATGAACTCAATGTGGCCATCAAGCTGGGCTACATCGAGCCAGACACCGTGATCGCTGGCCTGAGGGAGCGACCTGAGCTGTGCCATGTGGCCGTCACTGGACGCGGAGCACCGGCATCACTGATCGATGCAGCCGACCTCGTGACGGAAATGACCTTGAGCAAACACCCATTCAGAGAGCAGGGTGTGAAAGCTCAGGCTGGCATCGAGTACTGAACCTCAGCCCTGATCCAGATCGCGTCTGATCAAACCCGACGCAGCAGTCAGCACCGACAGACCACTCACCAGAAGAGCACGATGAACAATGGGATCACGCCAGCAGGACGGATCCTGACTAGCGCGATCCAGAGCGGAGAGGGTGAGGCGTGCCATCACCGAACTGCGTCCACCGATCTCTTCGGACATGGGGGCTTTGACGTTGAACAATCCAAGCGGTTCCACCGCGGCCGCGCCAGTGGCAAGAGAGTCCAATCCTGCTTGCTACTGTCAGCTGGATCAGGTGGATGAATGGCCTACGCGCGTGCACTCCTGAAACTCAGCGGAGAGGCGCTGATGGGAGACCAGGGCTATGGAATTGATCCCGCCATCGTTCAGTCCATTGCTGAAGACGTTGCCAAGGTGATCGCTGGCGGCACCCAGCTGGCGATTGTCGTGGGCGGCGGGAACATCTTCCGGGGCCTGAAAGGCTCAGCAGCAGGAATGGATCGCGCCACCGCCGATTACGTGGGCATGCTGGCCACCGTGATGAACGCGATCACACTCCAGGACGGACTTGAACGCGCGGGTGTCCCGACCCGTGTGCAGACCGCCATTGCCATGCAGGAAGTCGCGGAGCCCTACATCCGTCGCAAGGCGATCCGCCATCTTGAAAAAGGCCGTGTGGTGGTCTTTGGCGCCGGTTGCGGCAATCCCTTCTTCACCACCGACACCACCGCAGCCCTGAGGGCAGCCGAGATCAACGCGGATGTGGTCTTCAAGGCCACCAAGGTGGATGGTGTCTACGACAAGGATCCCGCCAAACATGCCGATGCCGTGAAACACGAACACCTCACGTATCAGCAGGTTCTCAGCGGTGAACTTGCCGTGATGGACAGCACTGCCATTGCCCTATGCAAAGACAACAACATCCCAATTGTTGTTTTCAATCTGTTTGAACCTGGCAACATCGGCAAAGCCGTCGCTGGAGAGCCGATTGGCTCCCGGATCAACAACTGACAACCGTTATGTCGAAGCAAGACCTCGAAGCGAGCATGCAGAAGTCGGTGGAATCCACCCAGCGCATGTTCAACACCATCCGAACGGGACGGGCCAACGCGTCGTTGCTCGATCGCATCTCCGTTGAGTACTACGGCGCCGACACTCCGCTGAAATCTCTGGCGACCCTCACCACACCCGACTCACAGACCATCCAGATCCAGCCCTTCGACATCAGCGCTCTGGCGGGTATCGAAAAGGCGATCGCCATGAGTGAACTGGGCTTCACCCCCAACAACGACGGCAAGATCATCCGCATCAATGTGCCGCCACTCACGGAGGAGCGTCGCAAGGAATTCTGCAAGCTCGCCTCCAAATACGCCGAAGAAGGCAAGGTCGCGCTGCGGAACATCCGCCGTGATGCCATCGACAAGATCAAGAAACAGGAGAAGGAGGGCGAGTTCTCCGAAGATCAGAGTCGTGACGAACAGGAGAGCATCCAGAAAACACTCGAGAAATTCATCACGCTGCTCGAGAAGCATCTGGCCGACAAGGAGGCCGACATCCTCAAGGTGTGATCGATACTGACGTTGCCGTGATCGGTGCCGGAGCTGCCGGCACTTCAGCAGCTTTTCACCTTGCCAGCGCCGGGCATTCAGTCACCGTTCTCGAGGCAGAGACCGGGGCAAGGATCAAGCCCTGCGGGGGAGGCATGGCGTCCTCCGTGCAGAACTGGTTCCCTTTCGACCTGAGTCCAGCGGTTGATGATGTGATCCGTCGGGTTGACTTCAGCTGGTGTCTCGAGGATCCGGTTGTCGCGGATCTACCTGGGGAGGCACCATTCTGGATTGTCAGGCGTGAGCAGCTGGATTCATTGCTGCTTGAGCAGGCGATGCATGCCGGCGCCGACGTTCTGCGGCCTAGTCGCGTCACAGACATGCAACGCAGCGGTGAGGGATGGATTCTGAAGGAAGATCGTGGCGAAACCATCCAGGCCAGAGCCGTTGTGATCGCCGATGGTTCAGGGTCTCCCTGGCCGCAGCAGGTCGGCATCGGTCCGCGCTCCCTGCACATGGCGAGCACCCTGTCGGTTCGCCTTGAGGGACTGGGAGCACTCACGCCTGGAACGGCGCGGTTTGAGTTCGGCCTGGTGCACCATGGTTTTGCCTGGGCTTTCCCTCTGGCAGATGGCATCAATGTGGGTGTGGGCACCTTCATCGGCAGAGACGTCACTGATGCAGAGACGATCCTCAGTGCACTGCTGCCGGACCTCGGCTTTGCAGCGGATGCAGGTCTCAGGCAGCAGGCCAGCCTGAGGGTCTGGAACGGTCACAGCCCACTGCATTCCGACGGGGTGGTGGCGGTCGGTGATGCCGCCTCCCTCTGCGATCCCTTTCTTGCGGAGGGCTTGCGGCCGGCTCTGATGAGCGGCTGCGAAGCAGCCAAACACCTCGACCGCTGGCTCAGTGGCGAGGAGCGCTCCCTTCAGGGCTACTCAAGGGAGATGCGACAGCGCTGGGGAGACTCGATGGCCTGGGGGCGCCGGATTGCACAGGTGTTCTACCGATTCCCGGGCGTGGGCTATCAGCTGGGTGTCAAGCGGCCCACCGCGCCCAGACGAATCGCCCAGATCCTTTCCGGAGAGATGGGCTACGGCGATATCGCCCAGCGCGTGATTCGCCGGTTGCTGCTGCAGCGCAGCTAGAGATCGAGGGCCAGCTGCTGCATGGATGGATCAATCACGCGGCCACGCGATCGTCGCCGGGATGATGCGGGCAGGCCGGCACGCCTTGACCCGTGTCTCCTCTGAATGGCATCGGCATGGCGATCAAATCCCGCTAAACGTCTGATCGCAAAGATCATCTCCTTGGCCTGTCTGGCCGAATCAGCACAATCAACGATTGGGTTCACACCATTGAAGGCCCAGGGTTCATGCAGATGCACCGCAGGCACATCCGCCAGTTCCGGGCACCAGCGACGGATGAAGACTCCGTCCGGATCGTGGTCGCGTCCCTGCTTGATCGGGTTGTAGATCCGGATCGTGTTGATGGAGGTGCTGCCCGACTGCATCTGGCACTGACTCCAGTGAATCCCAGGTTCGTAATCCACAAATTGCCGCGCCAGATGCAGACCGCTGTCTCTCCAGGGCAGCCAGAGGTTGTAGCTCGCGAACGACATCAACATCGCCCGCATCCTGAAGTTGATCCATCCATGCGCCCTGAGGGCTCGCATGCAGGCATCGACGAATGGAACACCTGTCTTCCCCTCAGCCCAGGCGATCAGACGATCGGCATCGGCATCTCGCAGGTCACGCATGAAAGGGTGAAAGTCCTGCCACTCAATCGATGGCTGATCCTCGAGTTTCTGGATGAAATGGCAGTGCCAGTGAAGCCTCGAGCCAAAGCTGCGGACACCGCGTCCCTGCATAACCCTGCTGCGCTGCAGAACCTCGCGCATGGACAGGCAGCCCCAGGTGAGATAAGCGGACAGCCTGGAACAACCCGTGAACGCCTTGTTGGGACTGGAGATGGATCGGCAGTAATGCTCCACTCGATGCTGCAGGAAGTGCTCGAGCTCATCGAGACCGGCTTGGCGGCCTCCCTGCTGACGATGGGGACAGGGGTCCGGATCGAGTCCCAGTTCAGCGGACGTCGGTGGTTCACCAGCCGAGAGCCCATGGAGCGGCACAAGACGGCTCGGAGCGGGAGTGATCGATTCCGCCATCCGCGCCTCCCATCGCTGAGCCCAACCCTTGCGACTCCGCAGCGGTCGGATCACACCGAATTGCGGAATCTCTCTCCAGGGAATGCTCTGCTGTCTTGCCCACGCAGCCACCCGCCTGTCTCTGGCATAGGTCCAGTCATTTCCGGTTTCTTCATGACTCCAGAGGCCGGTCACACCAAGCTGTCGCCTCGCACGCTCAAGCACCGCCACCGCATCCCCGCAGCGGATGACCAGAGGCTGTCCCAGAACAGACATCGCCTGCCGGAGATCGAGAAGCGCCTCCCGACAGAATTCCCACTGACGACCTGAAGCGTCCTGCTGAAGCCAGAATTCAGGTTCAACGATGTAGAGAGGGAGCACGTCACCGAGAGACAGTGCCTCGACCAGTGGCCTGTGGTCCTCCAGCCTCAGATCCCGCTTGAACCAGACCAGCTGCATCGCCATCGAACGCGGAACGGCCCCACAGGACACTGACGAAACTAATCAGATCCGGATCATGGTTGGGTTTTGATCTTCAGATCACGCAAACGCGCATCAACCGAGGCCAGCAGCTCGATGGCGAACATGGGTGACTCCTGAACGGCAAACAGGAATTTCTCGCGGTTCATCTCGATCAGGCGGCAATCGCTCTGGGCCTGTGCCGTACCCAGCCTTCGATGGCCTTCCATCACCAGCGCACCGGCACCGAAAACGTGACCGGCCTCGATCAGTTCATAGCCCTCCTGACCGTTCTCATTGGTCCAGCACAGTCGGACCGTGCCCTCGAGCACGCCGAACATCGACGCACCCGGGTCATCAGCCTTGAAGATGACGTCACCGGCATTGACGCCGTGCACCTCACTCTTGCGAGCGAGGGCACGCATGGTGTCAAGAGCATTCACAGGCGACTGGGGGCAGAACGGAGCAGAGGATCAGGCCGTCGTAAGGGACAGAGCTGATCCGAAACCACGCCGCACCTCCTCCTGGGTGAGCCGGCCGTCATGATCAAGATCAAGGGCATCGAAAACGGCATCGCTGCCAAGCCACTCATCCCTGGTGATGCAACCGTCGCCGTTCATGTCGTTGAGCATGAAGATCTCCTGCACGGCATGACCGAAGGCCTGTCCTCCCTCGATTTCCGCCAGTCGATGAGCCAGCATGCTTTCGAGGGTTTCGATCGCCTTGCTGAATCCCTTGATGCCTTCACCGAGCTTGTCGGTGGCCATGCGGTCAGAAGCCATCATGGAATCGAATGTGGTCCGGTCGACCTGAATCTTGGCCTCGCTGTCCGTGGGGTTGGCACCATCGAGCTTGCGATCGAGCCTGGCGTCGCTGGCACGCAGCTGATCGAGGAGTTTGGGTGAGATGGTGAGCAGATCACAACCGGCAAGCTCGGTGATCTCGTCGATGTTTCGGAAACTGGCACCCATCACCTCGGTTTTGTAGCCGTAGGCCTTGAAATAATTGAAAATCCTGGTGACCGACAGGACTCCGGGATCTTCAGGACCGGGGTAGGAATCGCGGCCGGTGTCAGCCTTGTACCAGTCGAGAATTCGACCGACAAACGGAGAGACCAGTGTGACGCCGGCCTCCGCACAGGCAGCCGCCTGACCAAAGCCGAACAGAAGGGTGAGGTTGCAGTGAATTCCTTCCTTCTCCAGAACTTCCGCCGCCTTGATGCCCTCCCATGTGGAAGCGATCTTGATCAGGACACGATCATTGCTGATGCCGGCGTCGTTGTAGAGACGGATCAGTTTGCGCCCTTTTTCAATGGTGGCATCGGTGTCATAACTCAGACGTGCATCCACCTCCGTCGAGACGCGGCGGGGAACGATCTTGAGAATCTCCTTGCCGAAGATCACGCTGATCTCATCAAGAGCTTCCCGCACCACTGTCTCAACGGGCGCGCTGTCGCCGATCAGACGACGGGAAGAACGGAGTGCCTCGTCGATCAGACTCTGATAAGCGGGAATCTGAGCTGCAGCGAGGATCAGGGACGGATTGGTGGTGGCATCCCGTGGCGTGAATTTGCGGATCGCTTCAAGATCGCCGGTATCCGCCACGACGACGGTCATCGCAGAGAGCTGCTCGAGGAGGGAGGCCATGTCTCTAAAGGCTTGTTGTTCGTAACGTAGCGGCGTTTCCTGAGCTGACATCCCGCGTAAAGTCCTGCGGATTCTCCTCTTCGTCAGGGTTCAACCAGGCTGAGCCGTAGCGGGTGTGCGAGCCGTGCTCGGAGGAATCTTTTCAATCACCAGCAGACCGTCGATGATTGATTTGGCAACAGGCAGAGCCACTGTTGAGCCGTAGGCATTGTCTCCCTTGGGCTCATCCACCACCACCAGCACGACATAGCGCGGGTCGTCAACGGGAAGCGTTGCCACAAAGCTGCAGATCAGAGCACCGGGAACGTAAACACCGTTGAGGGCCTTCTGAGCAGTGCCCGTCTTGCCGCCGATGCGATATCCCGGCGTTTTCACTCCCTTGCCGCTGCCTTTTTCAACCACGGATTCCATCCAGGCCATCACGGTTCGGGTGACCTCGGGCTTCAGCAGAGGCTTGCCCTGACGTGATCCGGGGGGCGCCAGTGCATCACCAGCTCTGAGCCCCCTGGTGATGTGGGGACTGACCAGACGGCCACCATTGGCAAGCAGGGCATGCAGCTGCACAAGCTTCAGGGGAGTCAGGGAAAACCCCTGTCCGAAGGAGGCTGTAGCAGGCTCAATCGGCTGGGTCGTGAACTGCTCCTTGGTCTTGAGCTGACCGGCAACGGCTCCTGGCAGGTCGGTGTCGGGCCGTGCGTCGAGACCGAGTCGGCTCAACCAGTCCCAGTAGGTCGAGGAGGGCAGATTGCGCATGGCCTGGACCATGCCCACGTTGCTGGACACCTGCAGGACCGTGGCGAAGTCAATCAGACCGTTCGCTCGCTTGTCGTGGTTGTTGATCGGCCATCCGCCGATCGTGACGGACCCGCTGTCCTGAACGCGGCCTGCAGACTGAATTGCATTCTCCTGAAGAGCCAGCGCGAGATTGATGGGCTTGAACGTGGAGCCTGGTTCATAGAGATCCTGAACAGACCATTCCCTGAAACGACCTGCCGGAAAACTCCAGTAACTGTTGGGGTCATAGGTGGGCACGGATGCCAGTGCCAGGAGCTCACCGTTGGTGACATCCATGACGATGGCAACCCCTTTCTGAGCTTTCCAGGTTTTGATCTGAGCGGTGAGAGCCTTGGCTGCCACAGCCTGGAGGCGCGCATCGAGTGTGAGCTGAAGTCGCAGATCGTCTCCGAAGAAGACACCGGCATCAAGATTGTCGGGGAGCGGGGTCCCATCAGCTCCGCGCCGCAGACTTCGGGCCTGCTCATGGCGTTGCAGGTCGTCATGTCGGCTTTGTTCAAGACCTGCCTGAGGTTCTCGATCCTGGTTGAGGAATCCGACCACATTGGCGAACAGGTCGCCCTGGGGATAGACGCGGTGGGGGTAGGACTCAAGGTCAACACCAGAGATGCCTGCTGCTCGGATCGTCGAAGCCGTCTCGGGATCCAGTCCCTCGATCAGTTTGATCCCGGAGGGTCGATTGCCGATTCGTTGAAGAATCTCCGCCTGTGTGAGTGCCAGCAAAGGAGCCAGGCGTGCCGCAACATCGGCAGGAGGGCGAATCAGAGTGGGGGCATCACCTGGAAGATTGAAATAGCGGGGATGCAGCCAGACCCTGTAGCGCTCTTCGTCGAGAGCGACAAGACGACCGGTGCGATCAACAATCGGTCGACGCGTTCCCAGAGGCTTGGTGCGCTGGGTCTGAACAGATCGGGCACGCGCTTCCAGTTCACTGGCCTGAAACAACTGCAGCCAGGCCATTCGCCCCATCAGGCTGACAAGACCCAGACACAGAAGGGCGAACACGAAGCGCATGCGACCTGCCGGGACTGGCACAAGAGGGACAACCCGTCTTCGCTGTCGGCTGGCTGGCCGGGAGGGCTTGTCGGAACGGCCCATGAATCAGTAGCCGTGGTGGATGGTGCGTTCCATCAGCGAACCGAGCATGGAAAGGTGGTCGATCCCTGGCTTGGTTGAAGCCGTTGAAGGACGCTCGAGATACACCAGATTCGCCACCGTGGTGGGAACCATCTGCTTTGGAGTCTGAGAGCGCTCCAGCAGATGTCGCTCGAACATGGCCGTGGATTCGGTCAGACGATGGCCCAGCTCCCGCGTCATTTCAAGCTGACGGAAGGCCAGTGTCCAGCGATGCTGCCAGTGCAGCGTGAGCCCGCTGAGCACGAGCACTGCCGCGAAGACCCCAACCAGGCTGCCGTCTGCCATGCGATGCAGTCCCGCCAGGAGTGGGGATTTGCGTGCAACGCGACGTGCGGAGAGAGACCCCTGAATGACCTCGAACGGACCGCTGGAGGCCTGACGTTGTGCGGAAGACGGTTGTGACTGCGGAACCGCGACCACGGACAAGGCTCATCAATGCGCCAGTGAACCACCTGAGGGAGGACATCGCAAGCCTGAAACCTTGACCAGGACTGAAGATTGAATCAACCGCCCAGCAACACCAGGTTCAGGAAGGTCACACCGTTCCAGAGTGAATGCATCACCACGCAGGGGAGCAGACGTCCTGTGCTGAGACGCAGCAGACCTAAACCGATGCCGAGCACAAGCAAGGGAGCCAGTTCTCCAATGCTGAGATGAGCCACAGCGAACACCAGAGCGCTCACCAGCACACCCCCTGATCGACCGAGGGACTGGCCAAGCACTGGCAGCAACACTCCACGGAAAATGGTCTCCTCAAACAGAGGTGCCAGAACCACAGCTGTGAGAGACAGCAGCGTCAGGGCGACGGGATCCTGGCTGTTGAGAACGATTTCAAGCAGTGGGTTACTGCCCCCCTGATCTCCGATCAGACGCGCGATCAACCAGCCACAGAGAACAACGGGAGGCAGAACCATCAGCCAGCCTCTTGCCCCCTGCAACAGAGCACTGCCAACAGGCTTGAGGCGCCACTGCAGCCACCCTTGCGATGGCGTGAGTGCCTGGTCCAGCTGCCTCAGCTGTTGCCGCAGGATCAGCAGTGGCGGTGCCGCCAGGGCCACATACCCGAGAAACACATTGATTTCCTGAGTCAGAGGTTCCGACAGACCACGCGTCAAGACGGAGGACATCGGGATCACCAGCAATGGCATCAACACCTCCCCGAGCACCACGAAACCGCCCGCCACAAGCAGCACCATGTCAAGAATCCCAAGAGGAGGTGCCGTCAAAGTCGGCCACGACGGCAGTCGTCGTCGCAGCAACTGCCAGAGATGGCGCACCAGCAACAGTCCACCGATCAACAGGGCCAGCAGAGGAAGAAGCTCACTGATCACCAGACGGCGAGCGGCGTTTCTGGCTGAGGTCTGATCGAGACAGCTCTTCTCTTCGCCACCGAGGGCCTCACAGGCGAGTCGACGGATCAGAGGGTCAGAAGTCAGGAGCAGAAGCCTGGAACGCTCTTCCGCCGAGACATGGCGAGTCTCGACTTCCGCAAGAGCTTTCTGAAGCTGAAGAAGATCACTGGATTCGAGCTCCACCTGCTGGAGGCTGCGCCGATGCTCCGCGTCCGTCTCCAGGGCAGTGAATAGAATCTTCTGTCGATCATCGAGCCGTTCCAGGGGAATTTGGCGCAGGCTGCTCAACAGGGAATCAGAGGCATCCGCGCCAATCAGAAGCGTTCTCAGAGGAGCGGGAATCTGAGGTTCTGCCAGCAAGGTCAGCTCCTGTTGCTCCAGCGACAACGCAGGCGCGACAGTGGGTTTGGAAAAACTGTCCACCAGGCCGAAAGCCCAGACCGTGGTGGCCAGCACCAGCGACAGAAGGGAAAGCAGCACCTTCCAGGACGGGGCCGCCGTTGAACGTCCGGAGGGTGGGCTGGTCACACGGATCGGGCAACTTCGACGGATTCTCGTCGGTAGCGCGTGCCACAGCCGATGAAGTGCCTCTCTGGTCACACTCATACGATGGCGGCGCTCTCTCAGCAAGAACCGGTGCCCCTGCGTCTTCTTCTCGTTCGCCACGGTCTTAGCAGCTTCAATGTGGAGCGGAGGATTCAGGGGCGTGACGATCTCTCCACACTCACTGCCTCAGGACAGGCTCAGGCTCGCCGGCTCGGTCAGGCTTTGACCGATGTGCCCATCAAGGCGGTTTACAGCTCTCCGCTGAAGCGAGCTGCATCCACAGCGGCGGTAATCCTCGAGACCAGGGTCGACGGACTTGAACCAACCTTCGATGACGGCCTCCTGGAGATTGATCTCGAGCCCTGGAGCGGACTGACGGCGGCCGAACGATCGGAACGCTTTCCGGATGAATTCGCCACATGGAAAAAGACACCGGAAACTCTGGAGCTGATCAGGAAGGACGGGAGCCGTTATCGCCCTTATGAGGAGTTGCTCCAGCAGGCCCGCCACTTCCTGAACGAACTGCTCAGTCGGCATCCCGCCAACAGCGAGGACACCGTGCTGCTGGTGGGACACAACGCCATCCTGCGTTGCCTGATCGTGACCCTGCTGGGAGAACCGGAACGTGGCTTCCGCCGACTCCGCCTCGACAACGCTTCACTGTCGGTTTTCAATCTCAGCCCCCGTGACAACGGTTACCAGGTGCAGATCGAGTGTCTGAACAGCACTGCTCACCTTGACCCACCACTTCCAGCCAAAGGGGAAGGGTCACGACTCCTCCTGGTGCGACACGGCGAGACAAACTGGAACAGGGAAGGTCGCTTCCAGGGACAGATCGACATCCCCCTCAACAGCAACGGGCATGCGCAGGCTGAGGCTGCGAGGGGCTTTCTGCAGAACGTGCCGTTGCAAAAGGCCTTCAGCAGTTCAATGTCACGCCCCCGCGAGACAGCTGAGGGCATTCTGAAATCCCACCCGGGAATCTCCATCACGCTCACGGACGGCCTGATGGAAATCGGTCATGGACTCTGGGAAGGCAAGCTTGAATCGGAGATCAGCGCGGATTGGGGAGATCTGCTTGAAGAGTGGAAACGCTCCCCTGACACGGTGCAGATGCCTGAAGGGGAGACAATCCAGGACGTCTGGAATCGCTCCGTTGACAGCTGGAATGCCATTGCATCAAGCCTCGACGCCACGGAAACCGCCCTCGTGGTGGCCCATGACGCTGTCAATAAAACAATCCTCTGTCACCTTCTCGGCCTGAGCCCTGCTGATATCTGGGCTGTGAAACAGGGCAACGGAGGTGTCACGGTGGTCGACATGCCACCCGAACAGGGCCAGCCTGCAGTGGTCGCCTGCCTGAATCTCACCTCCCACCTCGGCGGTGTGCTCGATCGCACGGCGGCAGGAGCGCTCTGACACTGAGACCGATGACCGAGATGATCCTGCTGGACCCGGTGAGGGTGCTGGTCGGGCCCGACCAGCCGCTGCAGGAACAGGGCGCTGCCCTGCTGAAAGACGGATGTCTTGAGGCACTGGGAGATCAGGCCCGCGAAACGGCTCGGTCAGCGGGCATCGCCCCCCTGGCAGCAGGGCATCAGCTTCTCGCTCCATGCCTGGTCGACAGTCATTCCCTTTTGCCTGAGCCTTTCCAGAGCCAGGGCGAAACTCTGCAGAGCCTTGTGAGATCGGCCGCTGCAGGCGGTTATGGACAGATTGCCCTGCTGCCTGAGGCGTCGGGGAACCGCCGTGAACTGCCTGATCAGCTTCAAGGATTTCGGCCGGACGGCTGTGATGTGGCTGTCCATCTCTGGGGGGGATTCAGCCAGGGAGGGAAGGGGGAGCAACTGACTCCCCATGCCGACCTGATCGAAGCAGGGGCTATTGGACTCTCCGATGGAACCAGCCTGCCGCCTGTCCCTTTGCTCGACCGCGCCCTGACCCTGGGTGAATCGGGTGCATCACCCGTTCTGATCCCACCCCTTGATGCCGTTCTGCGGGGTGAGGGACTGCTTCGGGAAGGACCCGAAGCACTGAGAGCAGGCTGGCCCAACGATCCTCTGAGCAGCGAAACGCTGCCCCTCAGTCAGCTCGCTCAGCTTCAGCTGGAGCACCCACAGCGCAAGCTGATCCTAATGGGTCTTTCCACTGCCGCAGGGATTGATCTGCTTCGGCGGTCGGCGTCACCTCCTGCCGCAACCGTGAGCTGGTGGCACATTGTGACCAGCAGCAGTTCAAGTGCGGCAACGGCAGCCTCATGGTTCGTCTCACCGTCTCTGGGTAACAGCAAAGACCGTGATGCGCTGATCGAAGGACTGAGCGAGGGCCTGATCCAGGCGATCGCTGTGCACGCATCACCGCTTGACGATGAAGAGAGCCTGCTGCCTCCTGATCAACGCCAACGAGGGATTGCCGGTCACCAGCACGTGCTTCCCTCCCTCTGGACAGCGCTTGTTGTTTCAAGCGGCTGGACACCTGAACGTCTCTGGGACGTGCTCAGTTTCGGACCCTCCAGAATGCTCGGGATCTCCGAGGAGCGTCTGATTCCGGGCAGCAATCGCTGGCTTCTGTTCGATCCGGATGAGGTCTGGACACCCACGCGATCGGATCCATGGTCTTCAAAGGCAGCCAATCAACCCTGCCTCGGCCGTCCTCTGGATGGACGCGTGCTGCAATGCGGACTCAGGACCCCAGCGAACCCAGACGATTGAGCGGCCAGAACCTCCAGAGAGCGCGTCCGATGATCTGATCCTCAGGCAGAAAAGGACCGCCTGGCCAGTAACGTCCATCCCAGCTGTTGCTGCGGTTGTCGCCGAGCGCCAGAACATGACCTTCCGGCACCGTGACATTGAGCGTTCGGCAGAGACTCATTCCCTGTTCATCAACAGGGCAGTACTTGGTCACGTAGGGCTCTTGCACACGATCTCCATTCACGCGCAGCTCACCCCGCGGGTTGACTGAGACCTGGTCTCCTCCGACAGCGACAACCCGTTTGATGTAGGCGTCACAGGCAGGATGGCTGATACCTGGAATCAGGCCCAGCAGCGGAAAATTGGCCAGAGCGCAGCGGAACGTTGGGGGTGAACCAGCGGTTTTCAGTGCCGGATCAAAAGCGTGCGGAGAATTGAACACCACAATCTCTCCACGCCTGGGGCCTCGTGTTGCGTAGGAGAGTTTTTCAACAAGCAGGCGATCCTGAATCTGCAGACCTGGGAGCATCGAACCCGATGGAATGAAGCGCGCCTCCGCCACGTAATGACGAATCCCCAGATAAAGGGCCAGAGTGAAGATCACCGGTCCCCAGAAATCCCAGAACGGATGTCCTTTTTGATTCTTGGGCTTATTGGAGGACGAAGACGCATCCGATTGAGTGTCAGCTTGTGATGGCGAAGCGTCGTGTGGGGCGTCTGGCAACGGAAACCTTGCTGGCCTTTGGTCACCCAAGATAGGCCTGTTGGCGACGGCCACCTAGCCTCAGGACAGAACGCTCACACCCATGGTCAGGCCCCGGTGGTTAGGTGTGAAACCCTCCGCGAGCCATCGCTTCTGGCTTGGCTGGGATCGGGTGATCGCGGGAATCGCCGCACTCAATCTGGCCTGGGTCGTCTTCGATGTGACCTATGTGCCGCTGCGCAACTTCTGGCTGCAGCGCACACTCTTTCCTCTGCCCTCCATCAGCCTTGCGGTTCCACTGCCATGGCTGCCCGACATCACACCCCTCTATGACCCGGTGAAGGGAATTGAGCCCCATCGGGACACCGAGGCCTACGTACGACATTTCCAGCAGCTGGAAACCACCGCCGCGTCAAGCGGAATCAACAGCCCTGCTGCAAAACAGCTGCGGCTGGAAATGGTGGTGCGCAACAGCCAGCTGATTGATGAAAACCCTTTTGTCAGTTCAGACAAAACCGGAACCCTGGAGAAACTCAAGAGTCGACTGAGAGCGAGAGCAGGGATGGATTCAGCCAAGCAGTCCGCAGCCCATCTGCTTGGAGACAGCTATCTCTCGGATGAACGATGGCCGGAGGAACAACGGTTCTGGCGCAAGAGCATTCTTCCCCTGGCTGCCACCAATTACTGGCGCGGCACGGATGAAAACGGGCAGCCGGTCGATCTGTCATGGAGGATCGATCTCCCCTTCCAGATCCTCTTCGTCCTCGACATCATGCTGCGTGCCATCAGGCTGAAGCAGCGCTATCCGGGCATTGCCTGGAGAGACGCACTGCTGCGTCGATGGATTGATGTGCCGCTGCTGATTCCGTTCTGGAGACTGCTGCGGGTTCTGCCGGTCACCGAGCGGCTGTCCAGCGCACGCATGATTCAGCTTGAGCCCCTCAGGGCAGCGGTCAGCCGCGGTGTCGTCGCTGTTCTCGCGCTTGAGCTTTTCGAGGTGATCACGCTGCGGATCCTCGATACCGCCCAGGATGCAGTTCGCTCACCCCACTGGCCGGAAAAGATCCGTCGTCTGTGCAGTCATCAGAGCATCGAATCCGATGGCGAACAGGAACTCTCAGAACTGCTTCGTCTCTGGCTTCCGTTGGTGCTAACTCAGGTTGGACCTGGCATGCGCCCCCAGCTTGTGGCACTGGTGAGCCATGCCCTGAGACGCAATCTCGAGGAAACGGCGGTCCCGGCGTCACTCCGGTCCCTACCTGGAATCGGTAAAGCTGAAGCTGAGCTCAGTCAGCAACTTTCCGCCGGACTCGTTGATTCACTTCTGAACCTTTCCCGCAGCGCTGGAGATCGTTTGGCTCAGAAAGATCCGATGCTTGTTGATCTCGGGGTCCAAACCGTGGACCGTTTCTGGGAAGAACTGGCCAGAACACTCGAGCAAGGACCGGTGCTGGAACGCAGCCAGATACTCGTGTCTGCATTTCTCGAGGATCTCAAGAGAAGCAGCATGAATCAGCTGAGGCTGCAGAGGAATGTCGACGAGTTGATCACGGAGCTGGATGGATTGAACTTCAATTCAGAAGAACCTCAGACCAGACCTCGGGCCTGAAGCCCACAAGAAATTGACCGTCAGGGCAACGGACAAAAGGACGCTTGATGAGCTTCCCATCAGCTGCCAGTGCCTCCAGTGCCTGTTCGATGGTCATCGCTTTGACCGCATCAGCTCCAAGGGCTCTGTAGCTCTGACCACTGGTGTTGAAGAGGGGTTTGACCTGACCGAACTGTTCGTACGCCTTGCGCAGGAGTTCAGCTGATGGAGGGGTAACCGTGATATCGATCACTTCGGAATCCAAACCCTGATCATGAAGCCATGACAAGGCTTTTCGACAGGTGTTGCAGCGTGAATAACTGAAGACCGTAAGAACAGCCACCATCAACGGGCAAGAAGATTCTTGACGGCGCCGATGAGGCTGTTGGAGCCCTGACCTACCCCATCGTCGGGGCGGGTACGGATTGTCACATCTCCATTGACCGTGGTTCGGCAGCTGAGGCGGTAGTTCGCAGGTCGATCGGAGAGGTAAACCTCCTCAACATCACTGAGTGGGGAGAGATTCTGGGAACCCTCGAGTACCTCAATGACGCAGGTCCCACACTGACCGACCCCGCCGCAGTTATTGAGGTTGTTGAGACCCTTGTATGGATTGACTCCTGCAGATAGAGCCGCTTTACGCAGATTGGCGCCTTCGATGCAACTGACCTGTTGGCCTTCCTGCTCAAAACGGATGGTGGGCACGGATCGATCACACGTGAATGTCGCTTAATTTACAAGCTTCGAAGTTTCAGGTGAGGATTCCATTCGGAAGCCGTGCTGAAAACGGTGTCGACCAAGCGAATGACCGATCAGGCGGAAGCGGCCGTGACACACCTGTCCAGCAGCGGCTGAACCGCATCCACGTCACGCCATCCGCCGATTTCCGTCACACGACCTTCCATGTTTTTGTAGGTGCGGAAAAATTCAGCAACGTCCTCCAGCTGATTGTGAGCGATCTGATGAATGCTCTGAATCGTCTGCTGACGTGGATCTGCCACAGGCACACAGAGGATCTTGCCGTCGTAGTGGCCCATGTCGTGCATATCGAGGACACCAATCGGTCGTGCCTGAATCAGACATCCAGCGAAGGTTGGTTCAGCCATGATCACCATCGCATCGAGCGGTGAGCCATCCTCCGCAAGCGTGTTCGGAATGAAGCCGTAATCAAACGGATATCTGACCGCGGAATGGAGAACGCGGTCAAGAGCCATCACCCCCGCACCAGCGAAATACTCATATTTGTTGCTGCTGCCAGCTGGAATCTCAACGATCAGATTGACCAGTCCTGGAGATGGAGACGGGGTAAGAGCCCTGAGATCCATGACGCTCCTTGGCGGCGACGGAGGGATTGGTGGGACGATCGGTCAGCACAGCGGCCAATGGAATACCCAGCCCAGTGATGGCAAGGGTGAATCCGAAAACAGCAAGAGCAGGGATAGCCACGAACTGTGCTGCAGACACAGGGGGCTTGGGGGCAGGCTCAGGATCCATTCAGTGGTGGTCGGGGACATCCCAGGCTTTCCGCCCGGAGGCAGAGGCCGATTCAGAACATCTCATGGGCGTTCTGAAGGGAGATTGAGTCATGAATCGAGGACTCGATGACTCACATTCATTGTGACACCAATGCAAGTCTTATGCAGCGGGGCGATCCTGACGATCGCGGCGCGACGCCAGATCCGAAGGAGCTTCGGGAAGACCGTCAAGACGGGATCGGATTAAACGCAACTCATCAAGGATCGCTCCAAGTACTTGCTGGGTGGCTGTGGAAGGCGAATTGAGGACCTCAACGGTGACCTCCTTGATCCTCAGCACGTCCTTGGCGAAACGAGCTACCTCGTTGGGATGAAAAAGAAGGGGATCCTTTTGGTCGCTCCTGTATTCAGGATTGAGTTTACGAGGGTTGAAAACTGGGTTGAGGTTGCGCGGATCAGTATTGGTGTAGCGATATACGGATGCACGAGATCGATTCAACGACTTCTGAACATCATCGATTCCAACAAGTGCTTCTGACTGCGAAAGTACAGATGCAGCATCACTCCGAAAATCCGAGGATTCGCTTACGGCCGGCACTGAAACTTCTATCGGCCGAGGAAACATGAGACAGCCCTGGGACAGCTTGGAATTTGCTGAACATAGCAGCTGAGACTCAGGACGCCAGCATCGATCACAGCAAAAGTGACAGTTCCCGGATCGACCGTTTTCTTGGCGGTGATAGCTTCCTGACCCCACCTATTTATTGCCGTCATGCGCGTCTCCCGCCTGTCGCTGGTGACGTTAAGGAACGTTCCCGCAGACGCTGAGATTCCATCTCATCAATTACTTGTTCGCGGTGGTTACATCAGACGTGTTGGGCCTGGCCTCTACGCCTACCTCCCCTTGATGTGGCGCGTGCTGCGCAAGATCAACACCATCGTTCGTGACGAGCTTGACAGCCTCGGTGCACTCGAGACGCTGCTTCCTCAGCTTCAACCCGCGGAACCATGGGAACGCAGCGGTCGCTGGCAGGGCTATACAGCCGGCGAGGGAATCATGTTTCACCTGGAGGATCGTCAGGGCCGGCAGGTGGGCCTTGGCCCAACTCACGAAGAAATCGTCACCGTGCTGGCCGGCGATCTGCTGCGCTCCTATAAACAGCTTCCGGTCACGCTTTATCAGATACAGACCAAATTCCGCGACGAGATCAGGCCCCGCTTCGGTCTGATGCGCAGTCGGGAATTCATCATGAAGGACGCCTACTCCTTTCACGCTGATGAAAAGGATCTAGAGAAGACCTATGCACTGATGGCCGGGGCCTATGCCCGCATCTTCAAGCGCTGCGGTCTGAACGCCGTTGCGGTGGATGCCGACAGCGGCGCCATCGGAGGAGCCGCATCCCAGGAATTCATGGTGATGGCGAATGCGGGCGAAGACCTGATTCTCTCCACGCCGGATGGGAGCTATGCCGCCAATCAGGAGAAAGCGGTGTCGCTTCCATCAGTTGCAGAGACACTGCCTCCGGGCGAGGAACGAAACCTTGACACGCCAGGTCAGGCAACGATTGAGGATCTCTGCGCTGCCAACGGCCTCTCCCCATCTCAGACCGTCAAGGTGCTGGTGCTGCTGGCCCGCCTCGACGATGGCCGAAAGCAACCGCTGCTGGTCAGCCTGCGAGGGGACCAGGAGCTGAACGACGTCAAATTGACCAATGCCGTGACCCAGCGCATGGGGTCCCCCGCACTGGAGATTGCACCAATCAACCCAGAGCAGCTCCGGCAGCAGGGGCTCTCTCCGCTGCCCTTCGGCTCCATCGGCCCTGATCTTGAAGACTGCTCACTGCAGGATGTTCGAAGCTGGGAAAAACGGTTTGTCCGCCTGGCGGATCCAACCGCCCTCAATCTTGACCGCTTCGTCTGTGGCGCCAACAGCGCCGACCAGCATCGCTGGGGAGCGACGTGGAGCTCGATGCCCGCTCAGATCGAAGCTGATCTGCGCAATGCCAAGGCCGGTGATCGCTCCCTCCACAACCAGGAACAGATCCTTGAGGAGAGGAGAGGCATCGAGGTGGGTCACATCTTCCAGCTCGGCAGCAAATACTCCGACGCTCTGGAGGCCCGCTTCACCGACAAGGACGGCAAGCAGGCGTCGCTGCTGATGGGCTGCTACGGCATCGGCATCTCTCGCCTTGCCCAGGCAGCAGTGGAACAGCATCACGATGAAGCGGGAATCTGCTGGCCAGTGAACATTGCGCCCTTCCAGGTGATCGTGGTTATCGCGAATGTGCAGGACTCGACACAGCTGGACTTGGGAGAGTCTCTTTACGGATCACTGCAATCCGCAGGAGTTGATGCCCTCCTGGATGACCGAAGCGAGCGTGCCGGAGTCAAATTCAAAGATGCCGATCTGATCGGAATCCCCTGGAGAATCGTTGTCGGTCGCGAAGCCGAAGCCGGACGGGTCGAAGTGGTGGAGCGTTCCAGCCGGTCCAACAGCACCATGTCGCATCAAGACGCGCTGAACTCCGTGCTCGTGGCCGTCCAGGGGGGCACCTGATCGAAGTCTGCTCCGCCTTAAAGTTCCTCAAACTTTTCCTGCCATGCGAATAGCGCTGCAACGCCTCAGCCGACAACTCAGGGGATTCACCCTGGCCCTCTGCCTTGGTCTCTCCCTGTTGCTCACCGCTTGCGGCGACACCGTTTCAACCCTGACCGGTGACTACATCGAAGACACAGTGGCAGTCGTTCACTCTCTTCAGACCACGCTTTCACTGCCTTCAGATGCGGAAGGTCTCCAGACCTCGGAACAGGAAGCCCACGACCTCATCAATGACTACATGTCGAGGTATCGGCCCAGGCCCCAGGTGAATGGTCTCAGCTCCTTCACCACCATGCAGACAGCCTTGAATTCTCTGCAGGGTCACTACAACACCTACACCAATCGGCCGGTGCCTGAAGCACTGCGCACTCGCGTTGAAAAAGAGCTGAGCAAAGCCGAGAAAGCCGCTCTTCGTGGCACCTGAGCATCAGACCCCGCCAGGCTTTTCAGGTTCCAATCACAATTTCGCAACTCTCTTTGACCTCAGGCAGGTGGATCTGAGAGAGTTCCGGATTGTGCAGAATGGCGGCTTCGGGCCGCAGTGTCTTTGGCCAATGTTGTCGTCATCGGTGCGCAGTGGGGTGACGAAGGGAAAGGAAAGATCACAGATCTCCTCAGCCGTTCCGCCGATGTCGTCGTCCGCTATCAGGGCGGCGTCAACGCAGGCCACACCATCGTTGTGGACGATCAGGTTCTCAAGCTCCACTTGATCCCCTCTGGAATTCTCTATCCCGACACCGTTTGCCTGATCGGCTCCGGCACGGTGGTTGATCCCAAGGTGATGCTCGGCGAGCTCGACATGCTGATCGAGAACGGAATCGACATTGCCGGGCTGAAGCTCTCCTCAACAGCGCACGTGACCATGCCCTACCACCGCCTGCTCGATCAGGCGATGGAAAAGCAGCGAGGCGATCGGCGCATCGGCACCACGGGCCGGGGCATTGGTCCGACCTACGCGGACAAATCCCAGCGCAGCGGAATCCGCGTCATCGACATTCTCGACGAGGCGAGACTGCGCGATCGCCTTGAAGGCCCACTGAACGAAAAGAATCAGCTTCTGCAGACCATATACGGCGTGGAGCCGCTCGACTCAGAAGCGGTGATCAGTGAATATCTGGCCTATGGCAAACGGCTGGCCCCCCATGTGGTGGACTGCACCCGGGAGATTCACCAGGCCGCACGCGCTCGTAAAAACATCCTGTTCGAGGGCGCTCAGGGCACACTGCTCGACCTGGACCATGGCACCTATCCCTACGTCACGTCCTCCAACCCCGTCTCCGGTGGTGCCTGCATCGGGGCTGGCGTGGGCCCGACCCTGATCGACCGGGTGATCGGCGTGGCCAAGGCCTACACCACCAGAGTTGGAGAAGGGCCGTTTCCCACCGAACTCGACGGCAGCCTCAATGATCATCTCTGCGACCGGGGTGGAGAGTTCGGCACCACCACCGGCCGCCGCCGCCGCTGCGGCTGGTTCGACGGTGTGATCGGACGTTACGCAGTCGGTGTCAACGGTCTTGATTGCCTGGCCGTGACCAAACTCGACGTGCTGGACGAACTCGACGAACTTCAGGTTTGTGTGGCCTATGCACTTGATGGGGAAAGAATCGAACACTTCCCCTCCTGTGCAGAGGCCTTCGCACGCTGTCAACCGATTTTCGAGACACTCCCGGGCTGGCAGTGTTCCACCGCTGAATGCCGCACGCTTGAGGACCTCCCTGAGAAAGCCATGGCCTACCTGCGCTTCCTGGCCGATCTGATGGAGGTCCCGATCGCCATCGTCTCACTGGGCGCAGGTCGCGATCAGACCATTGTTGTTGAGGATCCGATTCACGGTCCAAAACGGGCACTGCTCAGCGCCTGATAACAGCAGAGCCCGTCAGGGCGTAAGACTGCCGCAGTCGATGCACCTTGTTCATGGCCGCTTCCTCCCGTTTCCAGCCCAACGCCTCCCTGGATGTCGTCGGAATCGGCAACGCCATTGTGGATGTGTTGGTGCAGACCAAGGACGGTTTTCTCAGTGAGCACGGTCTGCAGAAAGGGGGGATGTGCCTGATCGATGAACAGCAGGCGGAAGCTCTCTACACATCCAGTGGTCCTGGACTGGAAACCTCCGGCGGATCAGTCGCCAACACCATGGTCGGCATCGCTCAGCTTGGTGGGCGAACAGGGTTCATCGGTCGGGTGCGTGATGACCAGCTTGGATCGATCTTCAGTCACGACATTCGTGCAGTGGGCACTCGGTTTGAGACACCCTCCGCAACCACTGGCGCCACCACCGCACGCTGTCTCATCTACGTGACGCCGGACGCAGAGCGCACGATGTGCACCTTCCTCGGAGCCTCAACGCAGCTTGAACCGGAGGATCTCGACCTCTCGATGGTGAAGGAGACGAAAGTGCTCTATCTCGAGGGGTATCTCTGGGACAGCCCGGCAGCCAAGCGGGCCTTCATCGCGGCCGCGGAGGCTTGTCGTGCCGCCGGCGGAAAGGTCGCTCTGTCCCTCTCCGATGGCTTCTGTGTGGATCGCCACAGAGAGAGCTTTCTTGAGCTGGTGAACGGTCATGTCGATGTGCTGTTCGCCAACGAAGTGGAGATCAAATCCCTCTATGAAACAGAAGACTTCGACACCGCCATCGAGAAGGTACGCGGTTGTTGCTCAGTGACGGCGGTCACCCGCGGAAGCGATGGATCGGTCGTGCTCAGCGGCGATCAGCGCTGGGACATCGGCATCTATGGGCTCGGCGAACTGGTTGACACCACCGGTGCCGGTGATCTTTACGCCGGAGGATTTCTGCATGCCTTCACCCAGGGCGATTCTCTGGAGCGCTGCGGACAGCTGGGAGCTCTTTGCGCCGGTCAGATCGTCACCCAGCTTGGTGCTCGCTCCCAGGTCTCTCTGCCGGATCTGATGAAGTGTCATCTGAACTGAGGGCATCCAGCGCCCACGCCCCGTAGGCAGCTCCCGCCCGAGCTGCCAGGTGGAGGATTTCGGGAGTGTCGTAGCTGTGAATGGCTTCGAGAGAAGCAAGAAGCTGCTCCAGGCGCTGAGGGCTCGTCTTGATGATCAGCTGCACTTCCTGCGAACGCTCGATCTCCCCCTGCCAGCGGTAACAGGACTGCACAGGCATCAAGGTGACGCAGGCCGCCAACCGCCCCGTGATCAGTTGCTCAGCAAGGGCTTCTGCCTTGGACTGATCAGCCTCCGTGGTGAGCACCAGTCTCAGGTCCGTAGTCATGGGCATCCAGCTGTCGACACAACTGGTTCACGCTATGAACCACCTCCACATTGGGCATCGGGTTGGGGCGCTTCAGCTTCCAGAGGCGAATGGCTTGTTGGTGTGCCAGCTCACTCCAGAGTTGATCCGCAGCACCGCCCGACTGACGACACAGCACATCGGTGATCTCCCAGCGGCGACACAACGCAGCCTCCAGCCCCCCGATGCGATCACCGCTACCCGGTCTCAACACCGCCAACTGCTCCCCGGACAAACCTGCGCGACCGGCCAAACGCATGGCTTCAGCCGTGGGAAGCACCCGGGCATACACACGGGCCCCCGCAAGCCTTGCAGCGGCGGCGGCGGCAGCCAGCTGTCGTGCTCCAACGGCGAGCAGCAGACGATGGCCAGACAGGTCACAGCAAGCAAGATCATTCACCGCCCCAAGCAGTGATCCCTCATCCAGGGCATGGTCAGGACGCTCGAATCGAATCAGCCGCAGATTCCGGCTGGAACAGGCCGACTGCAACTGGGCACTGATCTTCAGGGCGAATGGATGGGTCGCATCCACCACCAGAGTCACCCCCCGAGCCACCAGGTAATCAACGAGAGACGGCGCAGGCGAAAACGCTCCCACATGCAGATCATGCAGGGGGATCTCCGCATAGGCCCTGGACGCAGAATCACTGACAACGCTGACGCTGACACGGTGACCCGAGTCCAGCAGCGCCCTGGCGATTGCTGGTCCTTCACCGGTTCCGGCAAAGACCAGCACATGGTTCAGGCGATTCCGCCAGCGGTGCATCAGGATGGCGCTCACCGACCAGGCCGAGGATGAATCACTGCGTACTTGAAGTGGATGTTCTTCAGGCTCCCACCTTGCGCTACACCCAGGACAATCAGACACCAATCGCGGAAATGGAGGTTGGTTTCGATGCGCTGCGCCCCGATGATCCCAGGGGCCAGCTGAAAGTGGTGGGATGGGGCAACCTCGCCCAGGACCTGCAGAATCGTGTTCAGGTGGGCCAGCGCCTGTTGATCGAGGGCAGGCTGCGCATGAACACCGTGCCACGGCAGGACGGCACCAAGGAGAAGCGGGCTGAATTCACCCTGGCTCGGCTGCATCCGGTGTCGGATGGGGCCAGTTCCCCTTCCCCGGGTCAACCTGCGACAACAGCAGCGGAAAAACGAGCTCCGGCTGCGGCCTCCGCACCCCCAGCGCCTGCCCAAGAACCTGCCGCGCAGTGGAACACGGCTCCGCTCGTTCCAGACACGGACGACATCCCGTTCTAAACCTCCGGGCAGCAATTTTCAGCGCTCAGTCGGTGCCGGAGCTGAAGTGCTCTGAAGCCCGTTGCAACAGCTGGCCCAGTTCACGCTCCAGGGCCGCCAGATCCAGGCGGAATTCCTGCCATCGCCCCCGGTCGATCTGTTCCAGCAACCAGGCCCTGTCCTGCTCAAGCTGCTGGATCAGGGCCGTTGCATCTTCCATCGAAGTCTGATCCTGGTCTTGCGATCGGGTGCTGTCCATCAACTGCGGCCGCAGGTTCATCCATCCTGAACCCCGCACGGTCAGAATGGCGCCACTTCCAATGCCGCATGAACGATCTGCTCTCGCCAGGAAGCCTGGTCACCATCGCCGGCGGAGTGCTCACCGTGGTTGGTGCTGTGGCCTATGGAACCGGCGCCGCCAACCTGAGCCTGCCGACAATTTTTTACGGCATTCCGATTCTGCTGGGCGGTCTGGCCCTCAAATCATCGGAACTGCCACCGACTCGGCGTGTGACACCTAAAGCAAAGCTGAAGGGAGAACGTGAGGCTGCCACCCCTGAACTTGGAAAGCTTCTCGGCGATGTCACCCGTTGGCGCTACGGCCAGAAAGCCCATCTGGAAAGTTCTCTGGAATCGCTCAAGCTTTGGGATGAGGACAACCCCCCACAGCTTCTGGAGATTGAGGAGATCTGCCCCAGTGGCCACTACGGCCTGCGACTGAGGTTCGCCTGTGAGGCCGTTCCCATCCAGCTCTGGCAGGAGAAGAAAGGCCGACTCAGTCGATTTTTCGCCAAGGGATTCGAAGCCACAATCACTCCTCTGAAGGGAGACCGGCTGGATCTGTTTCTTCTGCCGGTGGGCGTTCCCGCCTCTGGCGAGCAGAGTGATTCCGGAGAAACGGTGAATGGATGATGCCCTCAGGGTCTCCGTTCTGAGTGAGGCTCTTCCCTATATCCAGCGGTTCGCCGGCCGCAGGATCGTGGTCAAGTACGGCGGTGCGGCCATGGCCCATGCCGAACTGCAAACAGCTGTGTTCAGAGATCTGGCGTTGCTCTGCAGTGTCGGGGTTCAGCCCGTTGTGGTGCATGGCGGGGGTCCTGAGATCAATCACTGGTTGAAGCGACTTGCCATCGCTCCGGAATTCCGGGACGGTCTTCGCGTCACTGACGCCGAGACGATGGACGTCGTGGAAATGGTTCTGGTCGGCCGGGTCAACAAGCAGATCGTCAACGGACTCAACCGGCTTGGCGCTAGAGCGGTTGGCCTCAGTGGCAGCGACGGCAGTCTGGTGGAGGCCCGCGCCTGGGGTGATGGCAGCCACGGGATGGTCGGTGATGTGGCACGCGTCAATCCCGACGTGCTCGAACCTCTGCTGGAGCGAGGTTATGTGCCGGTGATCTCCAGCGTGGCCGCCAATCTCGACGGCGTGGCCCACAACATCAACGCCGACACCGTTGCCGGCGAGGTTGCGGCCTCTCTCGAAGCTGAGAAGCTGATCCTGCTGACCGATACCCCCGGCATCCTTCGCAACCGCGATGATCCACAATCACTCATCCGTCAGCTCAAACTTTCAGAGGCCAGACAGCTGATTCATGACGGTGTTGTGGCCGGTGGCATGACACCCAAGACCGAATGCTGCATCAGGGCTCTTGCCCAGGGAGTCTCCGCTGCCCACATCGTGGATGGGCGTGTCCCCCATGCTCTTCTTCTGGAGGTGTTCACCGATGCGGGAATCGGCACCATGGTGGTGGGACGCAGCTGAGGCATGAGCACCGGGCTATCGGCAGCTGAGCGGGCACTTGAGCGTGGTGATTACGGCCTGTGCCTGCGCCTTCTGGAACCCCTCGCCGAAGCCAGCCCGATCACGGAGCCCGAGGGGGCGGCCATCCGGATGGTGATGGTGACGGCATGGATGGGACAGGGCGAAGAGCGCAAGGCCATTGCCACATGTCGGCTGCTGACACGCTGCAAGGACCCTGACCTGCGCAACCGTGCCCGTCAGCTGCTGAGTGTGCTTGAGGCTCCGAGCCTCGAACGTCCGGCGCGCTGGTCGATGCAGCTGCCCACTCTCGACATGGCTCCCCGGGTGGGGAAAGGAACCGTGACCGGCCGCCGCAGACGTGGCCCCAGTCCGCCACCACCACCCCCGACAGGTCCCACCCCGGCACCATCAGCTGGATTTGCCTCGCTGGTGCTGGCAGTTCTGCTCGGACTGACCCTGCTGCTCAGTGGCTGTGTGCGCATGACTGCCGAGATTGATCTGGCAGGTCCGGATCGCCTGTCGATGAGCTGGCGGATCAACAGCCTCAGCGGCAACAGCCTCCCATGGCAGCAGAACTTCGCGAAGTCACTGCGTCAGGCGGGTCTCGGCTGGTCGGTGCATCAGAGCCGAGAAGGTGCGCTGAACCTGAGCAGTCCGCCTGTTGGAGCTGACCGGGCCGCCACGCTGTTGCGCAGCAGTGTGGAGCTGGCGGGACGCAGCGCCGGACTGAGCCTGCCCGCTCCGGAACTGTCGGTCGTGGAGAGGAACTGGCTGATCGGGGTGCAGCAGCAACTGAACCTGAGCCTGGACCTCTCTCCCCTTGAGCGATTTCCAGCCGGTGATCTCCAGGTCACCATCACCCCTGTGCAAGATCTCCGACAGGTGAACAGCACACCCACAACGGGTCGGCTGGAGGGGAACGGACTGCTCTGGAGCCTCGAAAGCGGAAGCATCAACCAGCTGCAGATCCGGCGCTGGCAGTGGAGTCCTCTTGGCCTTGGCAGTGTGCTGATCGCTCTGCTGCTGCTGCTGAGTTTTCTGCTGCAGTCCGTGCGGCTTCGACTCGGCTTCGGCTACCCCGAGCTGCCCTCCTGATTCAGAGCTGCAAAGGATCCGGATCAACGGCGAGGGAAACATCTTTGGGGAGACCTTCCCAGAGTCCTGTTCCGGAAGGCAGGGGAATTTCACTCTCCCTGGGACCATGCAGAAGCAACTGCCAGCGGCTGCGACCCGCCACCCGCGCCACGGGTGCTGGAGCAGGACCCAGCAACTGCCAGCCTGCAGCGGTGCAGCCGGCGCGAATCCTTTCAGCCAGCAGGGTTCCAGCAGTCGCCGTATCAGTTGCGGACTCACCCGAAAGACGCAGCAGACAGGCCCGCGCGAAAGGCACCAGACCTGCCTGACGACGCAGAGCCGATTCCTCCTCCAGGAAGCGTTCGTAACGACCATCAACGAGATGACGAATCACCGGATGGTCGGGGCTGTAGGTCTGGACCAGCACCTCCCCGGGTTTCTCCGCCCTCCCCGCTCGACCCGCGAGTTGCAGCAGAAGCTGCAGGCACTGCTCTCCGGCTCTCAGATCAGGCCGATGCAGCAGGCCATCGGCGGCCAGCACAGCTGCCAGTGTCACTCGCGGCAGGTCCATTCCCTTGGCGAGCATCTGGGTGCCGACAAGTACGTCGGCTTCGCCATCGGCGAACTGGGCCAGAAGCCTGCGGTGGCCATCCCTTCCTCCGGTGGTGTCCCGGTCGAAGCGCAGCAGGCGCAGATCACCGAGTTCCTCTCCCAGCCGCTCCAGCACTCTCTGGGTCCCTGCTCCAAAAGGCTTGAACGCCAGGGAACCGCATGACGTGCATGAGGGTGTGATGGCCGCTCGATGATCACACCAGTGACAACGCAGCCACTGCTGTGAGCCGCGGTTGCCGTGAACGGTGAGCGGAACATCGCAATGGGGGCACATCACCACCTCTCCACAGCTGCGACAGCTCAGAAACGTGCTGTATCCGCGTCTCGGCACCAGCACGACCGCCTGTTCACCCTTTGCCGGCAGCTGTGCAAGACGATCCATCAGTGCGCGACTGATCAGTCGTTTGTTGCCCTCGGCCAGCTCATGGCGCATGTCGATGATCCGGACCGGCGGCAGCGGCTGGCTCGAGATCCGTGATCTCAGCCGGGCGAGAACCAGAGGTCCTTCTGGCCGCACAAGGCTCCAGCTCTCCAGCGATGGTGTGGCGCTTCCCAGCAGGAGACGGCCCCCCTGCAGCCTGACCCGCTCGGTTGCCATGACCCTTGCGTGGTAGCAGGGCATGGGTGAGTCCTGTTTGTAGGAGTTGTCATGCTCCTCATCAAGAACAACCAGACCGAGCGGTCGCAGAGGCAGAAACACAGCGGAGCGCGTGCCCACCACAACAAGCGGATCGTCGCTTTCGAGGCAATGCCGCCAGGCACGAACACGCTCGCGGGCGGTGCAGCCGCTGTGATACTCAAGAACCTGATCTCCGAATCGCTCACGGCAACGATCGACGAGCTGGGGAATGAGCCCGATCTCCGGAGTGAGCAACAGAGCGTGGCGACCGGCTACCAGCTCTGCAGCTGCCAGCTGCAGATAGACCTCGGTCTTGCCGGAGCCGGTGATGCCCCACAGCAATAGACCTCCACCTTCGGGAAGTGATTGAAAGCGATCCACCACGGATCGCTGCTCATCCGTGAGCGGGCGCGGTGACTCCAGCTCTGCAACGCAGGCTGATGTCCTGTCTGATCCACCGGGGCCTGCCTCTGATTTCCGTTGCCGGCGAATCAGGCCCTTGCTTTCCAGGCTCTTGACCATTCCCGATGGAAAGCCCTGCGCGAGAAGATCGCGCTGCCAGGCGCCACCGCCCCTGCGATCCAGCTCCGCAAGCAGTTCAAGCTGCCTGGCAGCCTTCAGGGTTGAGGGGGGATCAGCAGGTTCACACCGCTCCACCCACCACAACTGGCGCGAAACCGGACCCGCACAAGGTCGCTGCCCCAGCCATCCCGGCGGCAACGCCGCCTTGAGCATGCGAAAGGAACTGGTATGGCAACGGGCCGCCATGGCATCCAGCCATGACCGCCAGGATGGATCAACGGCGGCGCGCTGCACCAGCTCTTCGACGGGGTTGAGCCGAGCAACCCTGCAGTCAGCAGCATTCGCCCCTGCTTCGATCGGCCGACAGCCCGTGACCAGCCCCTGCAATCGACGGCCGCGCAGACGGACCGCCACCAGATCCCCCAGTCCCACTCCGAGACTGCGACTGTCGCAATAACTGAACGTACGCCCGTCTCGACCGGCCTCCAGCCAGACATCGACTTCTGAAACCGACTGCGCTGCAGAAGGACTGGTGGATTGATCGACGGGGGTTGCCGACATCACATGTTTTTCTTAAGATACAGATGTTGGACAGCTCATCAGCTGTTGTCGGAACAGAGCAGAGTTCCGTCCAGTGGGAAGACTCGAAGCTCGAGCCAGGGATTATCCCGAC
>PVBE011612483.1_pt1 | contig 28711 bp, 29 predicted proteins | sample 1631181 | NCBI WGS metagenome assembly PVBE01 (sample SAMN08397723, study PRJNA350692) | Marine metagenome, whole genome shotgun sequencing project. | isolation source: water | place: Pacific Ocean | collected 2012-04
AGAGGTTTTTTTTCCTTCCAGCCCAAATATTTGCCGGACTGGCGTACATACATGCGTCCGTTGTTTCGGCAACTACCTGCCCAGCGGCGGTGGAAGGCCCGCGCTCTAGTGCTCCCAACCCTGACCGGCGGAGCCAGAGGCTAACTCCTAGTACATCTATACCTGCCCAGCGGCAGGTCTAACGTGTCGGGTGCTGATGCTGCACCCCTGATGATGGCCGAAGCAGAGCCGAAACACGTCCACTGATCCGGCCCATCTTATGAACGGAGAACCAGAGATGGCTAAAGGCATTTGAACTTCAGATTGTGCGCCTGGACATGATGTCCAAAGCACTAAAGAGAGGAATAATAACATGAACACTAAAACACTCATCGCAGGCATTCTAGACATGGATGACCTGACGCTTTTAAAGGAATTCTATATCGGTCATAGGGCGGAAGAGATAGCGCATGATGTTGCAGGGGATAATGCGGATACAACGGTGTGGTGGCAGGCGTTCGAAAATGCGCACATTGATGCGGGTTTTGAATGGTCCTCAGTTTATGAGCACATCCCCATTGAGGATTTAGAAGGCCGCATGCAAGCACTAGGGGATGGCTTGCTATTTCAAAAAGCCCTTAAGAATCTTGGAAAATGGCGCGAGGACGAAGATGATTTTGCACAAACGTTGCAACAACGTCTGGACCGCGGTGAGGCGCTGGTTAGTTCGGAGAGGCGCCCTAAATCACACCAAGATTAACCAAAGGCACCTACGCCGTCTCGGAACACAAAAGGCACCGAGCTAAGCAGCCGATTAGCAGGCAAATGGAAAGGAACATTTAGATGAGAGAAGCTAAACCAGACGATCCAGTCTTCAAGATTGGATACGTGATCGGAGAAAAGAGGCTGAGGAACTCACCACAAGATTTGAAGAAACTGAAAAAAGCAAAGGACGAAAACACAGGGAAGACGCCAAAGCAGAAAGAGCGGCCAATTAAAGAAATCTAAGCGGACTGACCCACCTAATGGGTCCGGCATTTGAACTTCAGATTGTGCGCCGTGACATTCCGTCAAAAGCACTAAAGAGAGGAAATCACGATGAAAACCAACCATACATCCTTCCTTCCCATGTCGTCCGAGGACTTGCCCCAACAAAGGGTTAACGAAGTAGTAGGACTGCCATCCGGGCCCGATGGCCTGGATATTTCCGTCGAACTTATCAATTCATTAGGCAAACAGTATCCTAAGGGGAGCCCGCGCAAACTTGAATTCGTCTGCAGCGTTGAATGGGCTTGGTCTCCTGCCAACAACCGGATTGATAATTACTATCTCAATCCAAAGCCCAAGCACTGGATGCTTTGGAACAACTGGGTGAATGATCATGTTGTTCCATGGACATGGCACTGGGACGTTCTAGCTTACGCCCCGCGGATTGAAGCCGATGAATTTACCCTGGCTACCCACATGCTGCTAGAAACGTGGAAATATCTCGCCGCTTATGAAGGCGTTGATCATTACCATTGGATGAACAACACCGGTTGCTTGAGTGTGGAGGACGTTCAGGCCGTGGCAAGGGAAGTTTGGTAACTCTCGAGCCAGATAATTTTCGCTGGTCCCCTCACAGGATAGGGGCTGGCACAACCTTGCCCTTTCTTAGCCGAGAGCTCTACCGCCCAGCGCAATCGTAGCCTTTGCCTAAACCAGGGGCGAATCCAATTCTTCATGCCCCCGCTTCAAGCGACCATAATCATGAGGATCGCTCATTATATTGCCGCGCCGCGATAATTAGTTCTTCGCGCGACACGCCCACGCTGCGGGGCATTACGCTCGACCCTTCGTCGGATCCAACAGCGTGGGCCGCCCCTGGAAATAGGTTAGCGGTTGATAACTTCCGCGCTCTTTCTTTGGCTAGATCTTTCTCTGCTGGAAAGTTGTCGTCTGTATCGCCCGCGCTATCGGGTATGACCTAGTATCCCCATCGACCTGAGCCTTAATCAATCTTGCCAGTGCTCTGCATCGAATGAATTTTCTCTGCCACATCCTCTGCCCTCAGGTGGGTATACCGGAACAGCATCCTGGGGTCCCTATGACCTGATATCAGGGCGACCTCTGGGATTGATAAACCCAGCTCAAAAAACCGGGAAATGGCTTCATGTCGCAGGTCATGGAAATGCAGATCTTTGATACCCACTCGTTTCCTCAATCTCTCCCATGCCAGACGGAATGCATTGGGTGAAACTTCATAAACACGCTCAGAAATGCCCCTGGGAGTCCCCAGGAGAGTCGTCAGGGCCTTGCTTGATAGTGGGATGACCCTGGGGTGCCCATTCTTGGTAACGGGGATCCTGAGAGTCCTCTGGGACTCGTTGATATCATCCCAGCGGATGGCCAGAATTTCCCCACGACGCATTGCCGTCTCCAGGGCGATGATAATTATGGGTCTCAGGTAACTGACAGACGACCCCTTGCAGCCTTCTAGGAGGAGTTCCTCTTCATGAGGCTTCAAGCGTCTATCCCTAGGCTTTGAAATTGGTGGCTTTCGAATTTCCTGTACCGGGTTCGAAATAGGAATACCCCAGTCTATTTTGGCTGTCTTAAGAACATGGCTGAAGAGATTGATGTCATGCCTAACCGTTTGCGATCCGGCTTGCTCAAGACGCTCATCCCTGAATTGCGCGAAATGATGGGCTCTAAGGTTTGACAGAAAAATTTCGCTGATCGAGTGTCGGAGCAAGCGCCCGATGCGATAAATTTCCTTATATGCGCTGAGCTTCTTTGGCGTCACCTCCTGCCCGTATCGGTCAAGCAGATCGGACAATCTCATCTCGCTGTAGCGTATTCCATGAGCGGCCTGTTCACCTCTTTCTATACGGGCTTCTTGTTGCCGTCCCCACTGCAGCGCATCTGTTCTGAAACGGAAGGTCTTGGAAATCGAAGGATGGTTTTTCCTGCGGATCTGGGCTTGCCAGCCTTTTTGTCGTTTTCGAATTGAAGCCATAGCGAAACATCCTTGTGACGTATATGTGACAAGGCCTGTTTCTGATTAGCTGTCTATCAGCTAAGTATCTGAGTTTATTGGAGCGGGCGAAGAGAATCGAACTCTCATCTTAAGCTTGGGAAGCTCCTGCTCTACCATTGAGCTACGCCCGCCCAGAACACATTTGATGCAAATATGCTCAGGCTCTTCAATTGCTCTGGAGGGCTGTTTAACACAGACCAAAAGAATACGGAACGGTCGGATTGCGCTCTTTTTTCGCACGCGCCCGATCACAATCATGCGATGAGTGCAGTCGAGGCGTTGACAACGGGGCCGTGTCCGTGAAACTAGGCGCCGTTGCCTGGAGCTAGGATATCGACAATGAACAGTGCCGTACCTGACAGATTGCCCGTTGCCCTGGACCGGGCAAAGTTTAGTGATCCCAACCACACACTTGACAATCAACCCCGCGCCTTTGTCGGGTTGAAGAACCTGGACACTCTTTGGTTCAATACGGGCACGGTCTGCAATCTGGCCTGTACTAATTGCTATATGGGGTCCTCGCCCAGCAATGACCGTCTGGCGTTTATGCGGGCCGGTGAAGTCAGCGCCATATTGGCTGAATTGCAGGCGGACTGGCGGGTGCAAGAGATCGGCTTTACCGGTGGCGAGCCGTACATGAACCCGGACTTCCTGGCCATTTTGGCTGATGCCCTGGGCCGTGGTTATCGGGTGTTGGTCTTGACCAACGCCATGCGGCCGATGATGAAAATGGCCGACGGCCTGTTGGCCTTGCGCCGGGAACATGGCGATAGGCTGTGCCTGCGCGTCTCAATGGACCATTATGCCCCGGACCTGCACGAGCTGGAACGCGGCCGCCATAGTTGGGAGCGCATGCTGACGGGCCTGACCTGGCTGGCCGGATATGGCTTTAACATCAACATCGCGGGCCGGACCTTATCAGGCGAGGACGAAGACGCACTGCGTCAGGGCTATGGCCAGCTGTTCGCCGCCAATGGTATACCGGTCGATGCTGGGGACCCCGCCGCCCTGGTACTGTTTCCGGAAATGGACGAAGACCTGGACGTGCCCGAAATCAGCGCCGCCTGTTGGGACATTTTGAATGTTTCGCCCGGGGCGATGATGTGCGCCACCTCGCGCATGGTGGTCAAGCACAAGGGCGACACCGATCTGACCGTGATGCCCTGTACCTTGCTGCCCTACGATCAGCGTTTCAAAATGGGATCAAGCCTGGCATCCGCGAAGACGGCGGTGCCTTTGAACCATCCCCACTGCGCCCGCTTTTGCGTCCTTGGCGGCGGCTCGTGTAGCGCCGGGTAAATACCATTACCTAAGACACCGTGGTTCGGAATATGATACCGTGTCATGAGCTATGAAAAACCATTTAACGGCCTGAAGGTTCTGGATTTGAGCCAAGGCTTTGCTGGCCCCTATTGTGCCGAGTTGTTGGCCCAGTACGGCGCCGATGTCACCAAGGTGGAACCACCAGAAGGCGACTGGGGCCGGGGTCTGGGCCTGGTCTATGGCGATCAAAGCACGATTTCCATGACTGCCAACCGGGGCAAGAAATCCATCGTCCTGAATTTAAAGAATGACGGCGGGCGGGCCGTAGCCCAGGATCTGGCGGCCCGCTGCGATGTTTTTATCGAAGGTTTTCGTCCCGGCGTCTGCGCCCGCTTCGGACTGAGTTATGATGATCTGCGCCGGATCAACCCCCGCGTGATCTATCTCTCCATCAGCGGTTTTGGCCAAGAAGGCCCCTATGCCCGCGAAGCTGCCACCGACACCGTTCTGCAAGCCTTTTCCGGCCTGATGTCCATCAACCATGGCAGCGATGATATTCCCCACCGCGTCGGCCATTATGTCGTCGACTGCGTGACCGCGCTGTATGCTTATCAGGCGCTGTCCTCGGCCCTGTATGCGCGCCGGGACGAGGCGGAAGGGCGCCTGATAGATTGCAGCCTTATGGCGGCGGCGGCGGCGTTGCAGACCTCCAAGATCGCGGATTACCATCTCGAAGGCGGCCCGCCGGCGGAGAACAACGCACCGGCGGGCGGCTACGGCACGCAGGACGGCTTTATCGCCGTCACCCTGGTCAAGGAAGAGCAGTACAAGCAATTGTGCCTGGCCCTGGGTCAGCCGGCCCTGGCGGATGACCCCCGTTATCTGGATTTCGCCAGCCGTGCCGCGCATATGGACAGCCTGGGTCCGGCGGTGCAGGAGATCATGCTGCAACATACGACGGCGGAATGGACCGCGCGTTTCAAGGAGGCCGGGGTTCTATGCCATGCCGTTGCCGACTATGGCGATTGGCTGGCCGACCCTCATGTGGTTGCCACGAAAGCGTTCCAGATGATGGCGCAACCGGGCATGCCGTCCGTACCCTTGGCCCAGATCCCCGGCACGGCGCCCATCGACCCCGGCGATCCTGGTCAGCAGGCACCCGCATTGGGCCAGCACAGCCGGCAAGTTCTGACCGAATTGGGCTATGACGACACAAAGGTAGAAGCCCTTGCCGCCGGGGGCGCCGTTCGGTTCGGCCCGGAAAACTAGAGGCCGGCGCTATGCGGGAATATCGGGCGGTTTTTTTGGTCAACGGCATTTTGCTGTTGATACTTGGTCTGGCCATGCTGGTGCCGGCGTTGTTGGATGCCCGTGTGGGCCACTCCGACTGGCAGGTGTTCTTGGCGGCGGCCTTCCTAACCGGATTCGTCGGCGGCGCGCTCAGCATTACCTGTTGGGGCAGCGGCCAGGATCTGCAGCTGCGCCAGGCCTTTGTTCTGACCACTTCGATGTGGATCGTCACGCCCACCTTCGCGGCGCTTCCATTTGCCTTTTCCGACCTGGATCTCAGCTACACCGACGCGTTTTTCGAGGCCATGTCCGGCATCACCACCACGGGTTCGACGGTAATCTCCGGCCTGGAGGCGGTACCGCCAGGCATCTTGATCTGGCGCGCCCTGCTGCAATGGATGGGCGGTGTCGGCATTATTGTCACCGCCGTGGCCATCCTGCCCATATTGCAGGTCGGCGGCATGCAGCTATTCCGTATGGAAAGCTCGGATGCTTCCGAAAAGGTACTACCCCGTACGGCGCAGGTCGCGGGCACTATATCGGTCATTTATCTGGGGCTTTCCTTCATTTGCGCGCTGGTTTATTGGGCCGCCGGAATGCCTGCCTTCGAGGCCGCGGCGCATGCCATGACCACAATCGCAACGGGCGGCTTTTCGACCTCGGACAGCTCCATTGGGGTCTATGACAGTGCCCTGATCGACTATACGGCGACAGCCTTCATGATCATCGGCAGCTTGCCGTTCCTGCTGTATTTCCAGGTCCTGCGCGGCCGTCCTCTGGCTCTGTGGCGGGACAGCCAGGTGCGCTGGTTCTTCGCCATTCTATCCGCTGCGATTGCCGGCATGACCCTGTGGCAGGTTGGTGGCAATGACGTGGAATTGGGCCCAGCGGTGCGGTTCACGGCTTTCAACGTAACCTCGATCCTGACCGGCACCGGCTATGCCACCGATGACTACGGGCAATGGGGCGGTTTTGCAGTGGTGCTTTTTTTCTTCGTGATGTTCATCGGCGGCTGTGCGGGGTCGACCTCGTGCGGTATCAAGATCTTCCGTTTTCAGGTGCTCTATGCCGCCGCCCGGACCCAGATGGGCCGGCTGTTGCAGCCCCATGGTATTTTTGTCGCCAACTTCAACCGACGACCGATACCGGATTCCGTGATGGATTCGGTGATGAGTTTCTTTTTTCTCTTCGCCCTCAGCTTTGCCGTTTTGGCGGTGGCGTTGAGCCTGCTGGGTTTGGATTTTCTGACCGCCGTATCAGGCGCCGGCACCGCCATCGCCAACGTGGGTCCGGGCCTGGGCGATGTGATCGGTCCCTCGGGCACCTTTGCGCCGCTGCCTGATCTGGCGAAATGGCTGCTGGCGGCGGGCATGCTGCTGGGGCGGCTGGAGCTGCTAACGGTTATGGTACTGTTCTCCCGCACCTTCTGGCGCGGCTAGGACGCCTCACGGTTTTATTCAGTTACTTGAACTTGCCGATTTCCCGTTTTAGTTCAGCCTCGGTCATGGGGTAGTCGATGCCGTTTCGGGCATCCGGGATATCCTGGGGCCGGACGCGGGCAATGCGCAGTTATAGCTGCATGGCCGTTCGCATGGAAAAATCTGCTTTCCAGGTCAGGGCCGTGACCTTTTTTGGTTTCTAGGTATTCGGCGTCCGGTTCACGATCTCGCTCGAAAGGCCACTTTTCAGAACCACCCCCCTGCACGATCGAAACCGGCACATGCCGGTTGTTCTTCAGTTCTTCGGCCAACAGTACACGCACGCGCGGCAGTAGATCGGAGGCCAGCCGGCGGAGCATTTCAAAGGTCAGTTCCTTCACCCTTTCCTGCTCGTCGTAGGGCATGTCAGGCAGCAGGCGGGCGATTTTCAGGGCCAGGTTGCCGCGTACATCTTCGTCGACATCATCCACCAGTAGCTCGTCCGCCTGTACCGGCGTGGCCGGGTTGGCGACCACCGCCCGTCACACCTCGGGGGCTTCATCGCTGGCAAGGAAATACAGGATTTCAGGACGGGTATCGTGAGCCTGAGCCAGCCGTAGCCGCGCAGCTAGATCGGCACCATCCAACAGGTCTTTCTGGGCGGCGTAATCCATACTGCCGACAGGCACCATGTCCGTACTCGGAGCTGATATCAGATCCAGGGCGAAAGGTGGGGGCAGCGCGGCTTCTGCCGGTGCATTTCTGCGTTTCAACAGCTTTTTCGACATGGCATGGAGAAGTTTATTGGGCGCACGTTAAAGCCCTGTTAATAGCCGAGACTTTGGATTGCGACACGGAGCGCAAGACTTTTTTTACAATTTAAAAGAGAAGAAAATATAATTAAAGTAGCCAAAGAATTCATGTTTTTGGGTTGTCGAAGCCAAGACAAATAGGCCACCTGGGGCTTTGCGGATCAACGGCAATGATTGAACCCTTTTATTTCTTTGCTTCATGAATGGGATTCAAATTACTCCGCACCTCTATTTCCGCAGTCGACAGCGGCGCCTTCCCCAACCATGATGGCGGCGCCGTTTGATGTTAGCCGAAGCTTAAGTGATGACCCAACAAGTACCCGACCCGCAATCGATCCATCCCGAAATGCAGTTGCTGATGTCGGCGCGCAAGCCGGCTCCGGCGGGGCAGACGCTGGCGCAGGCGCGCGCTGCCTGGGCCGCCTACAGCGCCGCGCTTAGCCAGCCTCATCCGGCCAGCATGGCGGTGCATGACCGCGCCGTTGCCTCGGGTGATGTGGATGTGCCGGTCAGAATCTACCGCCCTGCCGGTCCCGACGGGCCGCGTCCCTGTATCATTTACATGCATGGCGGCGGTTTCATGAAAGGGGATCTCGACAGCTCCGATACCAATGCCTGGGGCTATGCGCAGGAAACAGGCGCCTGCGTCGTCAGTGTGGATTATCGGCTATCGCCCGAGCATGCGCACCCGGCGGCCTTCGACGATTGTTATGGGGTGCTCTGCTGGCTTGCCAGAGAAGGCGGAACTGTCGGCATTGATACCGCGCGTATAGCGGTCGCAGGCGATAGCGCCGGCGGCAGTCTGGCGGCCGCGCTGTCCCTGGCGGCACGGGACCGCGAAGGCCCTGCGATCGCGGCGCAACTGATGCTCTATCCCTGTACCGGTACTGATCTGCGCAGCGCTTCATTCGTCGAATACGCAAATGCCCCCGGCTTGACGACCTCCAGCATGGAACAATATTACCGCGACTATCTGGCGGGTTGCGTGGACAGGGACGATCCCTATGCCAGACCGGATCGGGCAAGGGATTTCAGTAATCTGCCGCCAGCTTTCGTGCATCCCGCCGAATTCGACCCGTTGCGCGATGATGGCCGAGTCTATGCTTCGAAACTGGCCCTAGCCGGTGGGCAGGTTGTTTTCAGGGAGTCAAAAGCCATGATCCATGGCTTCATCCGCGCCCGTCTGGCGGGACCCGCTGCCGCCGCAGAATTCCAGGCCGGCTGTGAATTCTTGCGGCAATATCTCTACCCCTGATGATATGCCAAGGAATGGCAAAAACTCACATTGAGCCATGGCCAAGCCCTATTGGATCAAACAGAAAAACCCGTGATGCCCGATCGGTAATGACCGAAAAGTACGCGGGTTTTTTGCGTTTTTGGACCTGCCAATTCGTGCGAACCTGACATCCTACAATAGGGAGGAGACGCACGATGCTAAGACCGGTCCGCCGGATCGTTACCGGCCACAATAACGAAGGCAAATCGATCATCTTGCAGGATGGTCCTTCGCCCCATGTATTGGAAAACCCAACCCAGGAAGGCCGTGGATTGACGGATCTGTGGCGCAGCTTCGCCAGCCCCGCCGACAACTGCGGCAACGCTGATGCCGCTGATACCCAGGTTACCCTGTCGCCGCCGGGCAACGGCAGCGTCTTCCGCTTTTTTCAGATCCGCCCGGCAGCCTGGGATGCAGCGATATCCGATGAAGAGCGGAGCAAACGGGATGCGGAGAATTTCGCCAAGATGGGTGCCAGCAGAGCCCATGACAGCGCCTCGTCTCAGCATGGCATGCACAAAACCGACACGGTGGATTACATCATCCTGCTATCGGGCCAAGTCAGCCTGGTTCTGGACGAGGGGGAAGTGGCGATGGAACCCATGGACGTAGTGATCCAGCGCGGTACCAACCATGCCTGGATTAATCATGGCGACGAACCAGCAGTCCTGGCCGGTATCCTAATAGATGCCGATCCGGTTTAATGACGGTTCGGGCCTGATAATACAGGCCGCGACGGCAGCACGGCACCCCTGTGCCGCCCCCGTGGAGCTGTGCGCCTTGGCGCACGAGCGTACACTATAATAGCTAGACGCTGAAGTATTTCGCCTGCGGGTGATGCACGACAATGGCGGAGGTAGACTGCTCGGGATGCAGTTGGTCCTCGTCGCCCATCACCAGATTGATCCGTTCGGCGCCCAATAGCTCTAGAATTTTGCGCTGGTCCGCCATGGTCGGGCAGGCCGGATAGCCAAAGGAATAGCGGGAGCCGCGATAACCCTGGTTCAAAAGGACACCATTGTCACGGGCATCCTGATCGCCAAAACCCAATTCGGCGCGCACACGCTTGTGGACATACTCCGCCGTGGCTTCTGCCATCTCCACGCCCAAGCCATGCAGGTACAGATAATCCTGATACTTGTCGTCGTCGAACCATTGCCGGGCGACCTCGGATGCATGCTGGCCAACCGTTACCGCCTGAAGCGCGATAATGTCGCGTTCGCCACTATCAATCTCACGGAAGAAATCGGCGATGCAAAGGCCGCCCGCGCGGTCCTGGCGGGGCAGGGCGAACCGTGCGATCTCTTCATCGCTGCCATTCGGGCTGAACAGCACCAGGTCATCGCCCTTGGAGGCGGCGGGAAAATAGCCATAGACCGCCTGCGGGCGCAGAATATCCTCGGCCTCGCAGCGCGCCATCAGATCCACCATGATCGGCTTCACCTCGTTCCGGGCCCATTCCATGTACTCTGCAAGGCCGCGGCCCCGTTTGCGATAACCCCAATGGAACTGATACAGCATGCGTTCATTCAAATATGGCAGCAGGGACTTGATCCCCACCTGTTCGATTACGCGGTGGCCCAGGAATGGCGCATCGGGCACCGCCACGCCTTTATGCAGTTCTTCGCGCCGGGTGCGAACTTCTTCCAGATCAAGCGGCCTGGGCATTAGGGTCGGCTGACCTAGCTTGCGCCGCTTGTTGGTGGGTTTGCCTTCCCGCCGGCCATTGCGTTCGACGATGTAATTATCAAAGTCGCTGTCCGCCACTCTGGCCATGAGGTCGAGGCCGTCAAAGGCATCGCGGGCATAGGCCACGCGTCCAGAGGCGGCTTCATAGGCCTGGGCGCAATCTTCCTCGACAAAATTTCGGGTCAGGGCGGCACCACCCAGCATCACCGGCAAGTGGATCTGTTGGCGGCATAGTTCCTCGAGATTGTCTTTCATGATGGTCGTCGATTTGACCAACAGGCCGGACATGCCGATGGCGTCGGCATCATGCTCCTTCACCGCCTCGATAATCGCGCTAACGGGCTGTTTGATGCCGATGTTGACGACCCGATAGCCATTGTTAGTGAGGATAATATCCACCAAGTTCTTGCCGATATCGTGGACATCGCCCTTCACCGTGGCCAGCACGATGGTGGCCTTTTGGCTATCGGCGCTGCGCTCCATATGGGGTTCAAGATAGGCCACGGAGGCCTTCATGGTTTCGGCGGATTGCAATACGAACGGCAACTGCATCTGACCGGAGCCGAATAATTCGCCCACCACTTTCATGCCGCCCAACAGAATATCGTTGACGATATCCAGCGGTGGATACTTTTCCATAGTCTCGTCCAAGTCTTCTTCCAGCCCGGTACGGTCACCATCGATGATGCGTTGTTTCAGACGTTCCTCAACTTCCGTCCCGCGTATTTTTTCTTCCTTGGAGGGCGCCTTTCGGTCCTGGAACAGAGCGATGAAGGCATGCAGGGGATCATAACCCTCGGACCGGCGGTCATAGATCAAATCCTCCGCCGTCTTGACTTCCTCCGCTGGAATGGAGTGCAGGGGCATGATCTTGGACAGATGCACGATGGCCCCGGTCATGCCCCGGTCCAGGGCATGCTGGAGATAGACCGAATTCAGCACATGGCGTGCTGCCGCCTTCAGGCCGAACGAGATGTTTGACAGACCCAGGATGATCTGACATTGGGGCAGTTCCCTTGCAATGCGTTCAATCGCATCCAGGGTTTCCAGACCAAGGCGGCGATCATCATCATTGCCGGTGCAGATGGTAAAGGTCAGGGGATCGAACAGCAGATCCTCGGGCGCCATGCCATGTTCGTTGACTGCATAGTCATGCAACCGGTGCACCAACTTGACCTTGTCTTCCGTGGTCTTGGCCATGCCTTCTTCATCGATGGTCAGGGCGATAACGCCGCAGCCAAACTTGCGCGCCAGCTGCAATCGCTTGGCCGCCGGTTCCTCGCCGTCCTCGAAGTTGATGGAATTGATCAAAGCCTTGCCGGCATACAGTTTTAGCGCGCCCTCCAGGACCGGATATTCCGTTGAATCGATCACCAGTGGCGCATGCACTGAACCGCGCATGCGGCTGACCACATCGCTCATATCTGACAATTCGTCCCGGCCCACGAAGGCGGTGCAGATGTCTAGGGCATGGGAGCCCTCCTTGGTCTGCTCCCGGCCTATGGCGATACAGCCGTCCCAGTCCTCGGCCTCCTGCAAAAGACGGAATTTTTTCGAGCCATTGGCGTTACAGCGTTCGCCAATGGACAGATAGGCATTTTCCTGCCGGTAAGGCACTTGACCGTAGAGGGATGCGATGCCGGGCACCCATTCAGACCACCGCGCCTTCGGTTTTGGCCGCCGGGCCCTGCTCTGTTCCTGGCCAACGCTTTCCAGCATATCACCCAGAGCCTTGATATGCTCCGTAACAGTACCGCAACAACCGCCCACCAAGTTGACGCCATCCTCGATCACGAAACGCCGGGACCAGTCCGCCAATTCCTCCGGCGCTAGGGGATAGCTCGGATTGCCATCGACCAGTTCCGGCAGGCCCGCATTGGGCTGTACCGTGATGATGCCGGGCCATTGTTCCGACAGCCAGCGTACGTGTTCGGCCATTTCGCGGGGACCAGTGGCGCAATTGAGGCCCATGGCCTCGACCCCCAAGGCATTGATGGTGGTCGCGGCACCGGCGATATCGGTGCCGACCAGCAGGGTTCCCGTGGTCTCCACCGTAACTTGAGTAATCAGGGGCACTTCGCGTCCGGCCTTGGCCATTGCGATGCGGGCGCCATTCACCGCCGCTTTCAGTTGTAGGATGTCCTGCACGGTTTCGATCATGATGCCGTCAACGCCGCCTGCCAGCAGGCCGGCGGATTGCACCGCCAGGGCGGCTTCCAACTCGTCATAGCTGATCTGTCCCAGGCTGGGCAGCTTGGTGCCCGGCCCGATATCACCTAGCACATAGCGGGTGATGCCGTCACGGTGGAAGGCATCGAGGGCCTCCCGCGCCAGTTCGGCGGCGCGTTGGTTGATCTCGTGAGCCTGTCCGCCCAGATCGAATTCATCAAGGGTGATGGGCGAGCCGCCAAAGGTATTGGTCAGAATGATATCGGCGTCGGCGGCGATGAAGCCTAGCTGGATCTCCCGAACGATATCGGGGCGGCTCAGGTTTAATATCTCGGAGCAGTTTTCCTGGCCCCGATAATCGATCTCCACGTCCAGATCGGCTTGTTGCAGGCGGCTGCCCATGGCGCCATCGCACAACAGCACCTCGTTACGCAGATGCTCAAATAGATCACTCATGCGGGCGTCTCCTCCAAATCACTGCTTTGTGGACGCAAGCCCAAAATGTGGCAAATCGCATAAGTCAGTTCAGCTCTGTTCAAGGTGAAAAAGTGAAAATCCATCACGCCCGCGGTTTGAAGCTTTCGGCATTGTTCCGCGGCGGTCGTAACGGCGACCATTCGCCGGGTTTCCGGATCGTCTTCCAGTCCTTCGAACAAATGCGCCATCCAGGTTGGCATTGTGGCGCCGCAGGCCTTGGCGAATTGAGCGGCCTGGACGAAGTTACTGACTGGCAGGATGCCTGGCACGATAGGCACCCAGATGCCGGCGGCACGGGCACGTTCCAAAAAGCGCAGATAGATATCGGCATCAAAGAAGAACTGCGTAATGGCGCGGGTGGCGCCGGCATCTATCTTGCGTTTCAGATTATCCAGATCGGCATGGCTGGAAGGTGAGTTTGGATGCAGTTCGGGATAGGCGGCAACCGAAATCTCGAAATCCCTGATATTACGCAGGCCCGCAACCAGCTCGGCGGCATTGGCATAACCGTGGGGATAGAGTTGATATTCCTGCCCCTCCGGCGCATCGCCGCGAAGGGCAACCAAATGTCTGATCCCTTCGTCCCAATAGTCCTGGGCGATGCCGTTGACTTCGTCGCGGCTGGCGCCGACACAGGTCAGATGGGCGGCACATGGAACATTGCCTTCGCCCTGAATGCGCACGACCGTGTCGTGGGTGCGCTGGCGCGTACTGCCGCCCGCGCCATAAGTCACCGAGACAAACGCCGGGCCCAGGGGGCGCAGACGCTCCATGGCGCGCCATAGCTGCTCGGCCATGGCATCGGACTTGGGTGGAAAGAATTCGAATGAAATAGACAACGGCCCCATACCGTTGGATGAAAACACCCTGCTATCGTGGATTGGCGGCATCATGACGGCGCATCCCCTTCGCGCTCGGCTAGCCAAATTACAACGGTCAAACGGCCCCCGGCCAATTCAACGGTTTCCCCTGCCCGCAGCTGGGCGTCAGTGCACCAGCCGCGGATTTGTTCACGCTCGAAACCCAGCCAACGGTGCTGATGTTCGCCACGCAGAAATTCCTGATCATGGGCGGCGAAATCGACCACCAGAAGCTTGCCGCCCGAGCGCAAGGTCTGCGCCGCTTCGTTGATTACCGCACCTGGTTTTTCGGCATAATGCAGCACCTGATGCAAGACCACGACATCGAATTCAGCGCCTGGCAGTTGCAGGTTATACATGTCGCCGTGACGCACTTGACAGTGTCGGTGGCCGGCCTCTTCCAACCGGGCACGGGCGATTTGGAGCATTTCATGGGACAGATCAATGCCCGTCCCCCGGCTGATGCGCGGGGCCAAGACTTCCAATATCCGCCCCGTCCCGGTACCGATATCGAGGAAGTCGTTTATCGGCTTGTCGCCAATAGCACCTAACAGTGCTGCCTCGACCTCGTCCTCGGGCAAATAGAGAGAGCGGATTTCGTCCCAGCGTTCCGCATTGGCGCGGAAATAATCCGCTGCCGCCGCCGCCCGGGTTTGCTTGATGGCGTCCAGCCGGCTGAGATCGCGGGCCAAGGCATCATCGCATGCGGGTACCAGATCGACCAATGTCCGAGCCAGATGCGCGCATTCGGAGGTGTCGGCCAGACGGTAATAGGCCCAGGTCCCCTCCCGATGCCGTTCCAACAGACCGGCATCGCACAGCAGCTTCAAATGGCGCGAAACCCGTGGCTGGCTTTGCCCCAGAATCTGAGTCAGTTCCGTCACAGTTAATTCCGCATGAGCGCATAGCGCCAACAGGCGTAACCGCGTCGGTTCCGCCGCGGCGCGCAGTCCTTGCAGAAGCAATTCCATTTTCCCACCCAAATAGCTCTAATTACATAAAGATATTATTATATATATAGATTATTAATATAATGTAAAGAGCGTAAAAGAGTGTTATGGAAGCGCGCTAGGGGTCAATGCGCCGTTTCCGTAGCTCTGTTTCAACAAAATCAATGCCCAAACCCGGCGCGTTGGTTAGGTTGAACAGGCCATCAAGAGGGCGGGCGGTCAAATACCGCGTGCATACGTGTGCTGGGGTCGTTCCATTCGCAGGGTTTGGTGGCATGCAATTGGGCCGCACAGACATGCATATTCGCCAAATGCCCGATCATCGGCTGCGTTTGATGGGATACAAGCTCGACGCCATGCGCCTGTGCCAGCGCCGCGCAGCGCAGCAATCCGGTAATACCGCCCATTTTTACGATATCGGGCTGGATCATGCGGACACCAGACTCAATCAACTCTACCAAGCCGCCCGTCGTATAGGTCTGCTCGCCCGCCGACACGGTTATAGACAACTTGGCGGCAACTTCGCCCATGGCCTTGATATGATAGTGCTGAACCGGTTCTTCGGACCACCAGTAGCCAAGATCTTCCAGCGCCCGGACAACCCGGATGGCGCTCCCGGTCGAATAGCCGTTGTTGGCGTCGAAGGCGAGGGGGAAGTCATCGCCGACAAGCCGGCGGACGGCGCGCGCCTTTTCAAGATGGTCGGGGATATCGGCATCCGGATCGACGCGGGCGTTGGCAAAACGAATTTCTATCGCTGCCGGTTAGCCTTGCATCCGTTGTTCGACGATGCGCAGGACATCGTCCAGCTTGCGCTCCACGCCATTGCCGCCGATTGAGGCATAGAACGGCAGCGCGGTGCGCTAGGCGCCGCCCAGCAGCTTATAGATTAGGTTGACCGAAAATTTTGCCCTTCAAGTCCCAAAGTGCGATTTCGATCGCCGCCAGGGCCCCTGTCAAGGCGCCTTCTGGGCCAAGCTTGGCAAGCCTGTGGGTCAAACGGTCTTGTAGCACAGCCTGATCCAGCGGGTCGGCGCCGATCAGACGCGGCGCGATATCATGGACAATCATTCCAACCGAGGCGAGGCCGCCTTGCATGGGCGAGGCCTCGCCCACGCCGTATTGTCCATCATCGGTCCAAACGCGGACGAAAGCGCTTCGCTGCGCCAGCGTGTCATCGGGTGACCATTGAACTTGAAACGCTTCCACGCGCTCGATCCGCATTGATTTTTGCCTTTTTCTTGGCAAATTCCACGCAGGAAGCCTAACACCAAAATAAAAGGGCCCGGCATCACGGGATGGCGGGCCCTATCGTCGGTCAGTAAAGGTTGGGTCAGGCGGCTGATTTCTGAATTTCAATCTGCCGCGGTTTCATATGTTCCGGCGTGTGGTGCTGCAATTCCACGTGCAGCAGGCCGTTTTCTAGGCTGGCGCCGGTGACCTTGACGTTTTCGGCCAACTGGAACCGCCGCTCGAACCCGCGCCCGGCGATACCATGATGGAGATAGGCCACGCCTTCGCGCTCCGTCAGGGGGCGGCCTTCCACGACCAGGGTGTTTTCCTTCACCGTGATCTCGATATCGTCCTCACCGAAACCCGCCACCGCCATTGAAATGCGATAGTCGTCGTCCAGTTTCTCAATGTTATAGGGGGGATAGGGGTTGGCGGCCGTGTCACTGCGCTTGGCTGCATCAAACAGCTGGTCGAAACGGTCAAAGCCGACGGATGAACGCAATAATGGTGCTAAATCGTATCTACGCATGGCGCGATACCCTCCTTTCGAAGCAATACCTAACGGTTCCAAAGGCCCGCCGTTATTGGCCGGACCCGCGTTTTATCCGAACCCTTCAATGGCATTCGGACCCTTATGATGTAGGAAATACTAACCATCTTTCAAGCCCATATGCGCACTTCCTGATTTGAATTTGTTAATCCTTTCGGGCCATACTGCCAGCATGGATAGTGATGATGCGAGTTCAGCCGTAACCACGCCGGCGCTGGCATTTTTTGGCCACACCTTCGATGAAGCCTTGGCTCTGCGTGACTATGGGGAAGAAGAATCGCGTGAATTGGCGGTCGAAGTTGCGGCGCATTTTTCGGTCGAGACCATGCGCCTGACCAATATGATAGCATGGTTGTTGGTGCAACGGGCCATGCATCAGGGTGAATTGACCCGCGAGGAATTCCGTGACGACGACAGTTGGCGCCTTGGCGGGGCCGGGATATGCCTGGAGGAGCCGGATGTTGATATCGAATTGCTGCCGCCCTATTTGTCCGACTTGTTGCGCCGTAGCGAGCGTCTATATAGCCGCATCGCCCGATTGGACAGCATGGCGGCGGCCGAAACCCGCTGAAAATCTCTAATTTTGCTGTAATTAGCCCCGAAATCTGGGGCTGAAAGCGCCGCCAGACCATGTTTCTTTCAAAACATGGTCTGGCTCTTAAGAATAGAGCAATTGAACCAATTACTTAAAGTCGCGCCAAATACATCTTGGGCGACTCGGATCAATTGAAAATTGCTCTAGTCCAGGCCGAAACCCTTGAACTTATTGCGGAATTTGGCCACGCGGCCAGTATCCAGCACACGCTGCGGGCCCCCGGTCCAGGCAGGATGGGTGCTCGGGTCGATATCCAGCTTCAAAACCGCACCGGGTTCGCCATAGGTCGAACGAGTGGTGAATTCCGTGCCATCGGTCAAAACCACGGTAATGTCATGGTAGTCGGGGTGGATATCTTTTTTCATTACACTGCTCCGTGAATTGCCGGGGGTGTATAACCAAACCAGAGAGCGGACGCAAGCCAAAGCTGAGACAATAGCTTAAACAGTTGCTAGGCAGGCCCATCATTGTGCAGACTCGGCACAATTGCTATACCCCTGCCGCAAGACTCAGTTGCGGCGCACCTCACTTTCAAAGGACTTTACGGATTGCTAAACATGGGCCCCGAAAACGAACGGGAAGAACGGCGTAGCGTTGGCAATCTGAGCCGCATCCTACCCTTCGTGGCACCCTATAAATGGACAGCGGTGAGCGCCGGCGTGGCTTTGGTGGTTTCGGCGGGCTCGGTCCTGGCCATCGGTCAGGCCATCCGCCGGGTCATCGACCATGGTTTCGGCAGCGAACAGGCATTGATCGACCAGTATTTCCTGGCCCTCCTCGGCGTTGTCACCGTGCTGGCGGCCGCGACCTTCGCCCGCTATTACCTTGTAACCTGGCTGGGCGAGCGTATCGTTGCCGATATTCGGAGTGCCGTGTATGGTCACGTCATTGGCTTGAGCCCTTCATTTTTTGAGATCATGCGCACTGGCGAGGTGCTGTCCCGGCTGACGGCGGATACCACCCTGATCCAGGCGGTGGTGGGCTCCACCGCCTCGATCGCCTTGCGCAATGTGTTGATGTTCCTGGGCGGCAGTGTTCTGTTGATCATTGCATCACCCAAGCTGACCGGTCTGGTCTTTGTCCTGCTACCGGTGGTTATTCTGCCAATCATCATCTTTGGCCGCAAGGTACGCCGGCTGTCTCGCGACAGTCAGGACCGGATCGCCGATGTTTCCAGCTATGCCGAGGAAAGCCTTGGGGCGATCCAGGTGGTTCAGGCCTTTTGCCACGAGGCCATCGACCGCCTGCGTTTTGGCAAAGTCACGGACGAGGCTTTTGGCGTGGCGGTGGAGCGCACGCGGGCACGGGCCTGGCTGACCGCGTTGGTGATGCTGTTGATTTTTGGCGCGGTCGATGCCGTGGTCTGGACTGGGGCCAAGGACGTCATCACCGGCGAGATGACAGGTGGGCAATTGGCCTCGTTCGTCTTTTACGCCATCATCGTGGCCGGCGCCCTGGGCGCCCTGTCGGAGGTTTATGGCGAATTGCAGCGCGCCGCCGGCGCCGCCGAACGCTTGATGGAATTGCTGGCGGTCGAGCCGGACATTGATGTCGCAGCCAAACCGGTACCGCTGCCGGACATTGGCTCCACCGCCGTTAGCAAGGCGGTTAAGTTTCAGGATGTGACCTTTGAATATCCATCTCGCCCCGATCTGCCGGCCTTGAAGAATTTCACACTGGACGTAGCACCAGGCGAGACCGTGGCCTTGGTAGGGCCGTCAGGTGCTGGCAAAACAACGGTTTTTCAATTGCTGTTGCGCTTTTACGATCCGCAAGCGGGCCAGGTGCTGTTGGATGGTGTTGATTTGCGCCAGGCGGACCCGGCGGAGGCGCGGGCACGGATTGGCCTTGTGCCTCAGGATCCGGTGATTTTCGCCGCCAGCGCGCGGGAGAATATTCTCTACAGCCGGCCCGATGCCGGTGAAGAGCAATTGTACGCGGCCGCCGATGCGGCAAACGCCACGGCTTTTATCAAGGACCTTCCCGACAGTTACGATACCTTTTTGGGTGAGCGCGGCATTCGCTTGTCGGGGGGACAGCGTCAGCGCCTTTCCATCGCGCGGGCGATCCTCGCTAATCCGCCCATTCTGCTGCTGGACGAGGCGACATCGTCGCTTGATGCAGAATCAGAACGTGCCGTGCAAGGCGCCCTGGAAGGCCTGATGGCGGAGCGGACGACGATTGTTATCGCGCATCGTCTGGCCACGGTGTTGAAGGCCGACCGGATCGTGGTGATGGACCAGGGCACGGTGGTGGAAATGGGCCGGCACGAAGAACTGGTCAAACGCGGCGACCTTTATGCCCGTTTTGCGGCATTGCAGTTCGGTACGCAATAGCCTTTATATCTGAAAGCCATCAGCGCTGGGTCAGTTTGAATTCAATGCGCCGGTTGCGCCGGTTGGCGATTTCGCCTGACCTTGGATCAAGGGGCTGGAATTCGCCAAATCCGGTGGCCGCTAAGCGATACGCAGGGACGCCCTGTTCCACCAGGAACTTGACCACGGCAATGGCGCGGGCGGACGATAGTTCCCAGTTCGAGGGGAATTGCGGCGTAGAGATAGGCACCGCGTCCGTATGGCCGTCAACCCGCATCACCCAGTTAATTTCGGCTGGTATTTGCTGGGAAATCTCCACCAGGGTAGCCGCTAGTTGGGCGATCTGGCCTTGCCCCGCCAATTCCAACTGGGCCGAACCAGAGCCGAATAGCACTTCGGATTGGAACACGAAGCGGTCACCAACAATCTGGATGCCCCGGCGTTGCCCCAATACCTCGCGCAGGCGGCCAAAGAATTCAGAGCGGTAGCGAGTCAGTTCTTGCACCTTCGATGCCAGAGCTCGGTTTAACCGCTTGCCCAGATCCGTGATCGTCGCCTCGTTCTCCCGGTCCCTGGCTTCCGAGGCTTCAAGCGCCGCGTTCAGGCTCTGGATTTCCCGGCGCAAGGCCATGATCTGTTGGTTCAGGACACCGACCTGGGCCTTCTGATCCGTGCTCAGAGCCCGTTCGGCCTTGTAGTCGTCTTCCAGGCGGGTATAGAGGTCGAGCAGTTCGGAAAGGCGGATGTCCCGCGCCTCAATCTCGCGCTGGGCTAGTTGGGTGCGCTCCTGTTCGCTCGCCAGTTCGGCTTGCAGTTCCTTGCCGCGGTCGCGCAGGGCGCCGATCTCGGTCTCCCGCTTTTGCAGGCTTTGGACAAGCACGCCAACCTGGGCCTCCAACTCACCGCGCAGCTTGCGCAGGGCCTCAACATCTCGGCGCAGGCTCTCGAGCTCCAGCAAATGGCGCTGGGTTATTTCGGCGCTTGCACGTTCCCGCGATTGCGCCGCAGCCAAGGCATCCTCGGCCCCCTCCGCGCGATTCGTCATCTGCCGCAACTGCACCTGCAATTGATCCCGGTCCGCTACCGTGCTCTGCAATGACGATGATAATTGAGTAATATTGAGCCGTAGATCCACATTCGCCTGGCGCTCCAGGTCCAACAGATCAGCCAATTCATTGACCTGCCGGTTCAGCCGCTCCAACGCTTCGTCCTTGCCCGAAATTGCCTGGGTCAGCAGCACCTGGGCCAGGACGAAGACCACCAGCAGGAAGATGATGACCAACAGCAAGGTTGCCAGCGCATCGACAAAGCCGGGCCAGATATTGCCTGTTCTGTCACGAGTATTGCGTCGACTGGCCATGCCGGGCTTCAGGCGCCCGTGCGCCGTGGAAAGTGCTCTAACTTCATCGGTCGTCTGCCAGGGCAGCGATGGTCCGCGCCAACAGCTTGATCTCGCTGCGCAGTTCCGCCACCGTTTGATTGCGGCCTTCGCTCATTTCCTCCAACAGGCGCATGACGTAGACATCCAGATTACGCAGATGCGAGCGGGAAGCCTCGTCAAGGCCCATTTCCTGGCCATCTAGATAATTGCTCAGGTTTTGCAACACCGGGCGAATTTCCATCTGACTTTCCGCCAGCTTGATCATCAGGCCTTGCTCCGCCTTCATCTGGTCGGTCAGGATCGACAATTTATCGACCAGGGCCATCAATGTATGCTGCGCCGAATTACGTCCCTCCTCGGAACGTGAGATGGTGCGTTGCAGATTCTCCAGACTGTCGGCTGTCTGTTCCAACAGCGCCTGCACATAGGCCGGCACCGACTGATCGCCCTCGCCCAGGCCGCCGCCGCTGGACAGGCGGGTATAGCTGGACAGCCATTCTTCAAGATCATTGTAGAAACGGTTCTGCGATTGGCTGGCCTGTAACTCTAGAAAACCGAGTACTAGACTGCCTGCCAGACCGAACAGGGATGATGAAAAGGCCACGGCCATGCCGTTGAGGGGCGATTGCAAACCCGCCTTCAGGTCGGAAAATATGCTGGCGAAATCCCCGGCTGCAAGCGATAGGCTGCCAATCGTCTTGCCTACCGCCCCAACGGTTTCCAACAGTCCCCAGAAGGTTCCTAGAAGGCCGAGAAAAATCAGCAAACCGATCAGGTAACGGGACATGTCCCGGCTTTCATCCAGGCGGGAGTATATCGAATCTAGCATGGAACGCATGGACAGTGCCGAAAGCGACATCCGTCCGCCGCTGCGTTCCCCCAGCATGGTCGCCATCGGGGCGAGCAGCTTTGGCTCCCGCTGCACGGAAAGGCCCGGCTCCGACCGACGGAAGGTTTCCACCCATTCCACCTCGGGCCGCAGCATCAAGACTTGGCGAAAGGCGTGCGCGATGCCAAACGCCAGGGTGGCGAGGATCATGCCGTTCAACACCACATTGGCCTGAAAAGCCCGGACCAGGGGCAGATACAGCAACACCGCCGCGACGGCGACCAGGGCCAGAAAAATCAACATACGGACGAGATAGCGGTCAGGCCGGGTCATGCCGCGAACCTATATGTTCGCCGGCCCAAAACTCCACGCTGTATTCCACGCAGCCACGGCGTCCGAACATCGGCCGCCTGCAAATAGACCTGTATCATTCGCCCCCCTCGGACTCCCAGCCCCATTTCGCCCCATGCGTAAGGATGTTTTAGTTGGCGATTTTCATGGGGCAGCGGCGCCTTCGATGCTTTATCGCTCCAACAACACAATATCGACACGGTCCGGTGCGCCGCCGTTACGGGCAATGCCCAATGCGCGCACATCAATGCGCGTACTGCGCAAACCGTTTTCTATCAAAAAAGAACGCACCGCCAAGGCCCGCGACAAGGAAAGCCGCCGTGCCTTGGAGGTATCGTTGCCCGAGCCCTCAGCGTAGGCCTTCAACTGCAGGCGCGCCTCGGTCGCGGCGACCTTGTCCGCGATTGTCTTCAAGAGGTCCTCGTCGTCACGGGTCAGCGCGGAACTGCCGGCGCGAAAACGAACCTGTAATATATCGTCGCTCGACGGCGTCAAGGCCGCCACCTGCCGCCGCTTTGCCTGTGGTCTGGCAGGAATTTTTGCCGGAGCCTTAACGGGCGCTGCAACACTTGCCAGCGCGGCTTTGACTGTCTTCTTGGGCGTCACGGCCGGGGGAGGCGGTGGCGGGGGAGGCGGTGGTGGTGCCAATGTCTTGATTGCGGCCTTTTTCGGCTGGCTGATCTCGGGAGCGGGTGCTTTTGGTAACGCTGCTTTTGGTGTCGGCGCCTTTGGCGGCGTGATTCTTTTTATCGGGGCATTCGGTGCCGTGACCCTTAGTGCCGTAACCGCCGGTGGTGGCGGGGTCAGGCGGGCGATCTTGGCCGGCGCTTGTTTTGCCGCTACCTTTGGCGCAGCCGGCTGTTTCCTTGCCGGTGCCGGAGGCGCGGGCGCCCTGGCAACAGGTTTCGTGGCCATGATGGCAGCCCGCATGGCAGCCGGCTTGGTAATGGGTGCGGACCGGGTTGTGGTCACGGCCCCCGGTTTTCGCAGGGCCAGCCGTGGGCTGGGCCGCTTCAGGTTCAGATTGGGGATCAGCAGCGGGCGTCCACCATAACGGGGCGCCAAGCCTGGCTGTTGCGACGGTGTCGGGGCAACAATCGAGGCGCCGGCACCACCGTAAATCGCGCTCAGATTGATCTCCACGCCTGACGGTCCTTGGTTGCCGACAAAGACGGTTTGCTGCGCCAGGGCCGATTGGCCGCCCAGCATTACGCCAAGGGGCGGGGCGGCAAGCAGGGCCATTGCCAGCAACAGAGGCCGGCGCGATCGCGAAAGAACGTCGCCGAATAGACGGTTGATTAGGTCGAAATATGATTTCATGAGACTTTCGCGGTTGCTTCTCACGGCTAAAAATTATGTTGCGCCTATGCCCTAGTACCGGCAACGGTGCCGGCAACCATGTAACCATCGTCCGGCGGCTGGTACAAGGCATGCCACAGCATACTGTATTGGCCCGGCACGATAAACCAGAGTGTATGTCCGGGCAACGGATTAGCGCGTTGTTCTCACATACCTAATAGGTTCTCGTCCCATCCAGCACAGTAGACAGGCCAATCTTGGCAAAAATGTGGCATGCCGACTAGAATCGCTATGGGATAGTTATCCGGATCGCGCTCCGGGCCGGCCCTACGACGCCTTTCGGGCCTGTCTGATCAGGCGCAGCATGCGGCCGTGGATGGCTTCGTTGGCGGCCAGGACATCGCCCGTGTACAGCGGATCGTTGCCGCCGTCGGTGCGGCTGACCATGGCGCCGGCTTCGCGCGCCAGCAATAATCCGGCGGCGATATCACAGGGTGACAGGCCGCTTTCCCAAAAGCCATCAAAGCGTCCCGCCGCCACATAGGCCAGATCCAGTGCCGCCGAACCCATGCGCCTGATGCCGGCGCATTCCGCGCTGATCGCCGTCAATTCAGCCATGTAGCCCGTGTAACCGGCGTCATCAGCGCGGCGCAGATGAGGGATGCCGGTGCCGATCACCGCGTCGCCCATGTTTCGGCGCGAGGCGACGCGCAGGCGGCGGTCGTTCAAATAGGCGCCCTGGCCTTTCTCGGCCCAGAACATCTCGTCCGAGATCGGCGCATAGACCAAGCCGGCGGTGACCTCGTCCCGTTCTTCCAGGGCGATGGAAATGGCGAACATGGGAATGCCGTGCATGAAATTCGAAGTGCCGTCGATGGGATCGATAATCCAGCGCCGTGTTTCGTCTTCACCCACGATATCCTCGCCTTCCTCCGTGAGGAAGCCAAAGGTAGGGCGGGACTGCTCTAGCGACTCGCGCAGTTTTTGATCCGTGCGCACATCGGCTGCCGTGACGAAATCGCCCGGCCCCTTGCGCGAGACCTGCAAATTCTCGACTTCGCCGAAATCGCGGACCAGACGGTGGGAGGCCTTGCGCACCGCCTGCTGCATCACATTCATCAAAGGGGATGTTCGGGACATCTATCTGGTCCTATCGCCTGTCGGCCCAAAAACAATAATCGGCACCTATTCCGCACGTTTGACGTAGCTGCCGTCTTCTGTGTTGACGACGACCTTGTCGCCGACGCCGACAAAGGGCGGTACCGATGAACGGATATCGTTTTCCAGGACCGCCGGTTTGTAAGATGCTGCCGCCGTCTGACCTTTCAATACTGGTTCCGTATCCATCACCTCCAGGGTGACATGCTCAGGCAGGGCGACGCCGATCACCGCGCCTTCATGGCTTTCAATGCTGACGGTCATGCCATCCTGCAAATAGGCCGCCTGTTCGCCCAACTGGTCCGCGTTCAAGGCGATCTGGTCATAGGTTTTCGTATCCATGAAGGTGAAACTGTCGCCGTCACCAAACAGGAACTGATGATCCTTTTGATCCAGACGAACCTTTTCGACATTCTCGGAAGCACGGAAGCGTTCATTCAATTTGCTGCCGTCAAGCAGGTTGCGCAGCTCAACCTGCAGATAGGCCCCGCCCTTGCCCGGTTGGGTATGGGCGATTTTTACCGCCCGCCACAAACCGCCTTTGTGCTCGACCACATTGCCAGGCCGAATGGCGTTGCCATTAATTCTCATAGCTCGTTTTTCATGACATTATCCTCGTGTGCGGCCCCCATCCACTCGGCCATCATTCAATAATCCGCTGGCTTGGAAAGGCGGCGGAAACTAACAGGGCAGGGCCAGTGAAGCAATGGGGGACACAATGATCATGGGGGACATCAGATTTTTCGTTTTGCCATGGGATTTTTGCCGCGGTAGGCTTCAGGCAACAATCCCCATAATCGTTGGAGACGAACAAAATGGACATCACACGGCATAATCCCGGTCCACGCATGAGCCAAGCGGTGGAACACAACGGCACGGTCTATCTGGCCGGACAGGTGGCCAACGATCAGAATGCGGATGTCGGCGAGCAGACGCGCCAGGTCCTGGCCAAGATCGATGCCCTGCTGGCCACTTGCGGCAGCGACAAGTCAAAGCTTCTGTGGGCCCAGCTATGGGTTACGGACATGCGCAACTTCGCGGCCATGAATGAAGTCTGGGACGCCTGGATCGATCCGAAGAATCCACCGGTCCGCGCCGGGCTGTGCAGTGATCTGGCGGCGCCCGGCTATCTGGTCGAAATCATGGTGATGGCCGCGAAGTAAGACCAACACCGCGAAATTTGGGATGTCTAAATTTTAGGCATCTAATCCGCAGCCGGCGCGAATTTGCAACGGGGACCGTTGGAGACAATGGTCCCCGCCGTGGGGCTAGGGAAATGGGCCGCCAGGATCAGGGTATCCGTGCCGGCGTTTTGCTTAACGAATTTGCGCCGGCTGGCGCGTGACATCTCCCCATCCCAGCAGAACCGGCTGTTCCATTCCGGATGCGCCACCTGGACAGCGTGATGTAACAGATCGCCGCTGAAGACCGCGTTCCTGCCGCCCGCCGATAGATTCATGCAAACATGGCCAGGCGAATGGCCCGGCGTTGGGTTCAGCCACATCTGGTCGTCGAGGGCATGATCACCATCGACTAGAACCGCTTGTCCCGCCGCCATCACCGGCAGCACCGAATCCTCGAAACAGCCGTCGTTGGAACCCGCTCCCCCCATATCATCATCGGCGGTGGACCAGTGTTCGTACTCGTGCTTTTCGGAGATATACTTGGCGTAGGGAAAGGTCGGCACCCAGCGGCCATCCAGCAGTTGCGTGTTCCAGCCCACATGATCCTCGTGCAGGTGGGTGCACATGACAAAATCCACATCCTCGGGCGTCGCGCCAATGGCGGCCAGATCGTCAAGCCAGGGTGTTTGCAGATTGTTCCAGGGCGGGGTGGAGGCGCGCGGCTTGTCATTGCCGATACAAGTATCCACCAGAATGGTGTGATGCCCGGTCCGGATGACATAGGCGTGCACGCTTTGGATCATGCGGCCGCTTGCCTCGTGCAGAAAATGGGGCAGCAGCCAATCGTGCTGGGCCGCGATGGCCTCGTCAGTGGCATCGGGCAGAAAATATCCGGGGTGAAAGCCGGGAGCTTCAAGCTCCACGATCCGATCGACGGTGACGTCGCCAAAATGCAAGGTTTTCATCGCTGGTCTTTTCTTGTTATCGCGGAATGTGTCCGTACATCTCGGGTGCTGTCCAATCCCACTCTCCGCTAGGCTTGCGCATGCTTAAATCAAGACAGGCCGTACCCTTTTTTTGAAAATACAGTGCCCGTAGGGCATACCACCCGGTTTTGGGTGCCTTGATCTGAATAGCGCCGAGCGTTTTGCAAGCATGCTTGCCGTCGTGTTCATAAATTTTGGTGCCCGCGACGGTTACCCGCAGCCCGTCGTTTGACTGGAATTCGAGCTCGTGCACCCCTGCCTCAAAATGCAGATAGCCTTCAATGAATGCGATTACCTCGATATTTGATCCCGATGTAAGCGCATAATCGACCCCGTTCGTATCGCCATACACGAAGCCTTCCAAGGGCTTGTCCGGCCTCGCTTCGCCGCGCCAGCCTTCAGCCGCTTCCAGTGATTCCACGCTGCCGTAGGCATACTTGACAGCCAGGCCCGTTTTTAGGGCCGAAGCGGCCGGTTGCGGCTCCGCTGGGGCAAGCACGAACAATTCGCCGGCCTCTGCCGGTAAAGCAAGAAACAACGGTAATACCGCCATCAAGGCGGCACATTTCAATAACCTAAGCCAATGCACGCCAGGGTCCCCAAACTCCCATTACCCAACGGTCGCATGGTGACAAAATTTACCTCCGAGAGCAACGCCGCTAGTGGGGCCAGCCATGAATATTGCCCATCGGCCCAACGGAGGCTTGCGCCGCACCACGCTTTCCCATATATCCCGTGGCAGCGGAACATCATGATGCTGCCCTGGCCACCTTGGGCGGATACGATGCTTCCGGGCGCGTAGCTCAGATGGTTAGAGTGCCGTCTTGACATGGCGGAGGTCCCTGGTTCGATTCCAGGCGCGCCCACCATAAATTACTCTATATTTCAATGAGTTACAGGCTCATTGGTCCTAGTAAAAACCCCAAGAATTCAATCTGGCACAGTTCTGGCACAGTGTTGGAGGAATTCCTATGGCGACCCTACGTAAACGCAATGGCAAATGGCAGGTTCAAATAAGGCCACCACACCAGTCATCAATCAACAGATCGTTCATTCACAAATCCCATGCCCAACAGTGGGCTAGGAAAGTCGAGGCTGAAATAGATGTTAAAGGGCTGCTGCCTGACACCGGTTTGTTGAAGCGGCATACGCTGCTGGATTTGATCAACCGTTATCTTGATCAAGTCACACCGAAGAAGAGAGGCCATGTGAACGAGCAAATACGGCTCAACCAGATCGCAAGACACCGAATCGCCTCGTATCAGCTCGTCAACCTGAAGCCGGTCCATATCAATTCATACGTTGAAGAGAGGATGAGATTGGTTAGCCCGGGTACTGCTGCTCGTGACCTAGGTGTGCTGCATCATTTGGTGGAGACGGCAAGATTGCAATGGGGCATCCCTTTCGGTGAAAACCTTTTTAAGGGCGTAAAAAAGCCTAAGGAGCCACCATCACGGGACAGGCGGTTAGACCTGCACGAGGAAGAAATACTGCTTCAAGGCTGCGCCCTATCACGTGTCACCTATCTCAAACCGATCATCACATTGGCTCTGGAAACGGCAATGCGTCGCGGGGAAATCTTGGCCATACGATGGGTGGACATTAACGAGTCCCAGAGGACCCTCAGGATACCCATAACCAAGAATGGGCACCCCAGAGTCATCCCACTATCAAGTAAGGCCCTGACG
>PVBE012844046.1_pt1 | contig 28711 bp, 26 predicted proteins | sample 1631181 | NCBI WGS metagenome assembly PVBE01 (sample SAMN08397723, study PRJNA350692) | Marine metagenome, whole genome shotgun sequencing project. | isolation source: water | place: Pacific Ocean | collected 2012-04
CACTCACACGATGAAAGGCTATCCAGTGGCGGATTTTTACTCCGCCCGCAGCCGGGCAATCCGGCCGCCTCAGTGGTGTATTTTTGCTCCGCCGCTTAGAGTGGTGATGCCGCAGATGGACGGGCCGACGCTGATCAAGACGGTTCGGGCCGAACGTCCGGACCTCAAGGTGATCTTCATCTCCGGTTACGCCGAGACCGCCTTCCGCGAGCATCTGGACGAGGGCACCGACTACGAACTGCTGCCGAAACCCTTCTCGCTGCAGGAGCTGGCCAGCAAGGTCAAGGAAGTGCTGGAGCGGGCCTGAGGCGGCGGCATCCGCGGCGGGCGAGGGTGCTATGGCCTTCGCAGTATTTCGCCGATACTTCCAGAACGATTCAAGAACATCGGAAACCACAAATAAAATCAACGACTTCCTTTTTCGCTTGCATGCGAGAACAAACCGTGTACGAATACCGGCTCGTTGCGCCGCCAGGGCGGCCTGTGGGATAAGGAGAGCCGTTATGAGCAAGACCGAGCTGCGTCTCGTCGAGCAGGACAACATGGACAAGCAAAAGGCCCTGGAGGCCGCCCTCGGGCAGATCGAACGCGCCTTCGGCAAGGGCTCGGTGATGAAGCTCGGCCAGCAGGAAAGCGCCATCGACATCGCCGCGATTTCGAGCGGCTCACTCGGTCTCGACATCGCTCTCGGCATCGGCGGCCTGCCCAAGGGCCGGGTCGTCGAGATCTACGGGCCGGAAAGCTCGGGTAAGACCACGCTGGCGCTGCATGTGGTGGCGGAGGCGCAGAAGCGGGGCGGCATCGCCGCCTTCGTCGACGCCGAGCACGCCCTCGATCCCTCCTATGCCCGCAAGCTCGGCGTCGATGTCGACGAGCTGTTGATCTCGCAGCCGGATACCGGCGAGCAGGCGCTGGAGATCACCGACACGCTGGTCCGCTCCGGCGCCGTCGACATACTGGTGATCGATTCGGTGGCGGCGCTGGTGCCCCGGGCCGAGCTCGAGGGCGAGATGGGCGACATCCATGTCGGCCTGCAGGCCCGGCTGATGAGTCAAGCCCTGCGCAAGCTCACCGCCTCGATCGCCAAGTCGCAATGCATGGTCGTCTTCATCAACCAGATCCGGATGAAGATCGGCGTCATGTTCGGCAGCCCGGAGACCACCAGCGGCGGCAATGCCCTCAAGTTCTATGCCTCCGTTCGCCTCGACATCCGCCGGATCGGGCAGATCAAGGACCACGACGAAGTGGTCGGCAACCAGACCCGGGTCAAGGTGGTCAAAAATAAGGTGGCGCCGCCCTTCCGGGTCGTCGAGTTCGACATCATGTACGGCCGGGGTATTTCCAAGACCGGCGAATTGCTGGATCTCGGCGTCAAGGCCGGCGTGGTCGAGAAGTCGGGCTCGTGGTTCAGCCATGGCGAACAGCGGATCGGCCAGGGCCGCGAGAACGCGAAGCAGTTCCTCCAGGACCATCCCGAGATCGCGGACGGGATCGAGCAGCAGATCCGCGCCAACGCCGGCCTGATCCAGGAGGCCATCATCGGCGAAGCCGAAAGCGACGCGGCGGAGGAAGAAGACGAGGCCGGTATCGGCGGTCTGGTCTGAGCCGGCGACGGCGAAGCAGCTACGAACCAAGCACCGGGGTCGCCATTGGCGGCCCCGGTTTTTTTGATCTCCGCCCGCGGCACCCGGCATGGCCCGCATCGGCTTGCCAGGCGGAGGCGGTGCGGCTAGGTTGCCGCGCGCAGCCGCAGATCGAGCGACGAGGCCATGGCCAGCACCAACGAGATCAGACAGACCTTCCTGGACTATTTCGCCGACCAGGGCCACGAGGTCGTGGCCTCCAGTCCGCTGGTGCCGCAGAACGATCCGACGTTGCTCTTCACCAACGCCGGCATGGTGCAGTTCAAGAACGTCTTCACCGGCGCCGAGCGGCGACCCTACGATCGTGCCGTCACCTCGCATAAGTGCGTTCGCGCCGGCGGCAAGCACAACGACCTCGATAACGTCGGCTACACCGCCCGCCATCACACCTTCTTCGAGATGCTGGGCAACTTCTCCTTCGGCGACTACTTCAAGGAACTCGCCATCGAGCTGGCCTGGAAGCTGATGACCAGGGAATACGGCCTGGACGCGGATCGCTTGCTGGTCACCGTCTACCACGAGGATGACGAAGCCTTCGCGCTCTGGCATCGGATCGCCGGGCTGCCGGAGGAGCGCATCATTCGCATCGCCACCTCGGACAACTTTTGGGCGATGGGCGATACCGGCCCCTGCGGCCCCTGCTCGGAGATCTTCTTCGACCATGGGCCGGGTATTCCGGGCGGCCCGCCCGGCAGCCCCAACGAAGACGGCGATCGCTTCATCGAGATCTGGAACCTGGTCTTCATGCAGTACGAGCAGGTGAGCCCGGGGGAGCGGGTCGAGCTGCCGAAGCCTTCGATCGATACCGGCATGGGGTTGGAACGGCTGGCGGCTTTGCTGCAGGGCAAGCACGACAACTACGACGGCGACATGATGCGGGCTCTCTTGGAGGCCTCGGCGGAGCTGACGGGTAGCGAGCCCGACGGCGAGCACCGCTCCAGCCACAAGGTCGTCGCCGATCATTTGCGCGCCGCCAGTTTCCTGGTCGCCGACGGCGTCATGCCGTCGAACGAGGGCCGCGGCTACGTCCTGCGCCGAATCATTCGCCGCGCCGTCCGCCACGTCCACCAGATGGGCCACGAGGAACTGTTGCTGCACCGCCTGGTGCCGGTGCTCGAGGCCCAGATGGGCCAGGCCTTCCCCGAACTCGGCCGCGCCGAGGCGTTGATCACCGAGACCCTGAAGCTGGAGGAGACCCGCTTCCGCCAGACCGTGGCCCGGGGCCTCGCCATGCTGGAGGCGGAGATGGCCCGGCTCGGCGAGGGCGAGACCCTACCCGGCGAGGTCGCTTTTCGGCTCTACGACACCTTTGGCTTTCCGCTCGATCTCACCCAAGACGTGCTCCGGGCCGAGGCTCGGGCGGTCGACCTCGACGGCTTCGACGCCGCCATGACGCGCCAGCGCGAAACCGCGCGCGCCGCCTGGTCCGGCTCCGGCGAGGCGGCGACGGCGCGGGTTTGGTTCGAGCTTCGCGACGAGCTGGGCGCCACCGAGTTCCTCGGCTACGAAAGCGAGCACATCGAAGCCGAGGTTCAGGCTTTGGTCGTCGACGGCACCCCGGTCGACGGCGCGCCGGCCGGCACGGAAGTTCGCGTCGTCACCAACCAGACGCCCTTCTATGCCGAGGCCGGTGGCCAGATGGGCGACAGCGGCAGCTTGCGGACGCCCTCGGGCACGATCGTCGAGGTCGGCGATACCACGCGCCAGGCGGATGGTCTCTACGTCCATCTCGGCAGCGTTTCGGGCGGCGCCATTGCCACCGGCGACGTGGTCGAGATGATGGTCGACGATGCCAGGCGCCAGCGCCTGCGCCTCAATCACTCGGCGACCCATTTACTGCATGCCGCCTTGCGCCGGGCGCTCGGGCCGCATGTCACGCAGAAGGGCTCGCTGGTGGCGCCCGACCGGCTGCGCTTCGACATCAGCCACCCGAAGCCGGTTACGGCCGAGGAGCTGGCTGGCGTGGAGGCGGCGGTGAACGCGCAAATTCGCGCCAACGCGCCCGTCGAGACCCATCTGATGAACCCGGAGGAGGCGGTTGCCGCCGGTGCCCTGGCGCTCTTCGGCGAGAAGTATGGCGACGAGGTCCGCGTCGTTTCGATGGGGGCGGCTGGTGACGACGGTGACGCGGCGTCGTATTCGACCGAGCTTTGCGGCGGCACGCATATCGAACGCACCGGCGATATCGGCCTCTTCAAGATTACCGGCGAAGGCGGGGTGGCGGCGGGCATCAGGCGGATCGAGGCACTGACCGGTGCCGCCGCGCTCGACCACCTGGCCGGGCAGGAGAGCGCCTTGAAGGAGGCGGCGGCGGTTCTGAAGACCACGCCGGCGGAGGTCGCCGGGCGCATCGAGACCCTGCTGGCGGAGCGTCGCCGGCTCGAGCGCGAGCTGCAGGAGGCGCGCCAGGCCTTGGCCAGCGGCGGCGGTCAAGGTGCGGGGGCGGCGGTCCGCGACCTCGGTGGCATCGCCTTTCGGGCGCAGCGCCTCGACGGCGTGCCGGCGAAGGAGCTTCGCCCCATGATCGACGCTGCCAAGCGCGAGCTGGGTTCCTGCGTGGTGGCGCTGATCGCCGTCAACGAAGGCAAGGCGGCGCTTTCGGTCGGCGTCACCGCCGATCTCACCGATCGGCTGGATGCGGTCGCTCTCGTCAAGGCGGGGGCGGCGGCGGTCGGTGGCAAGGGCGGCGGCGGTCGCCCCGACATGGCCCAAGCCGGCGGTCCCGACGGCGCCGCCGCCGATCAAGCTCTGGCGGCCATCGAGAAGGCGATCGGCGAACAAGCGGTGTCGGGCTAGGCATCACTGCTCAAGCACACAATCCCTTCAGCTGTCGGCGCCGCTTTCTACTTCGGCGTCGAGAAAATGGACGCCGATGGTGTCCGCTTCGCGATAGGCGACCTCGCAGAGATGAACCCGGCCCTCGCCGAGATCGAGCTCGAAAGTATTCGGACAGGTCGGCATCACCCCGAAGATCAGCTTGGCGCCGCCGACCGACAAGTCGCGGACGGTACAGCTCAAGGTGCTCTGCCTGTCGTTGTAGATCACCTTGGCGGAAAGCAGGGTGCGCCGTCGTCGATCCTCCAGCTGTCGTCGCTCGTCGCTGGCGCGTCGTTCCGCCCTCGCCGGAGCCTCCTCGATCCTGCGATCTCTGGCGACCCTGCGGTTGCCGAACTGCCGACGGTCCTTGAACACTGGCATACTCCGTGTTCTCGGTCCGATCCTAACAGATTCGTCGACGGGTTTCCGATTTCCTCGGCCAAGCTCCACGGCCAGTGGGCCTCCTCGGTTTTGATCGCGCTGGCGGTCAGGCCGCCATCGCCGCCTGCAGGTTCTCGTCCAGCTTTTCCATGAACTGGCGCGTCGTCAGCCATTCCTGGTCCGGGCCGACCAGGATTGCCAGATCCTTGGTCATGAAGCCGCTTTCGACCGTCTCGACGCAAACCCGCTCCAGGGTCTGGGCGAACGTGATCACTTCGGGCGTCTCGTCAATCCGGGCCCGGTGCAGCAGACCTCGGCTCCAGGCGAAGATCGAGGCGATCGGGTTGGTCGAGGTTTCCTGGCCTTGCTGGTGCAGGCGGTAGTGGCGGGTGACGGTGCCGTGCGCCGCCTCGGCCTCGACCGTCTTGCCATCGGGCGACATCAGGACAGAGGTCATCAGCCCCAGCGAGCCGAAGCCCTGGGCCACGATATCCGACTGGACGTCGCCGTCGTAGTTCTTGCAGCCCCAGACGAAGCCGCCGTTCCATTTCAACGCCTGCGCCACCATGTCGTCGATCAGGCGGTGCTCGTAGGTGATCCCGGCGGCGTCGAAAGCGGATCTGAACTCAGCCTCGAAGACCTCTTCGAAGAGGTCCTTGAAACGGCCGTCATAGGCCTTGAGGATGGTGTTCTTGGTCGAGAGGTAGACCGGCCATTTGCGATCGAGGCCATAGTTCATGCAGGCGCGGGCGAAATCACGGATCGAATCGTCGAGGTTGTACATCGCCATCGCGACGCCGCCGCTGGGGAAGTCGAAGACTTCGCGCTCGATCACCTCGCCGCCGTCCTCGGGCTCGAAGCGGACCGTCAGCTTGCCCTTGCCCGGGACCACGAAATCGGTGGCCCGATATTGGTCGCCGAAGGCGTGGCGGCCGATCACGATCGGCTGGGTCCATCCCGGTACCAGACGGGGAATGTTCTGGCAGATGATCGGCTCGCGGAAGACGGTGCCGCCCAGAATGTTGCGAATGGTGCCGTTTGGCGAGCGCCACATCTGCTTCAGGCCGAATTCCTCGACACGTTCTTCGTCGGGGGTGATGGTGGCGCATTTGACGCCGACGCCGTATTTCCGGATCGCGTTCGCCGAATCGATCGTGATCTGATCGTCGGTCTCGTCGCGTTTCTCGACCGAAAGGTCGTAATATTTCAAATCGACGTCGAGGTAGGGCTCGATCAAGCGTTCCTTGATCATCGCCCAGATAATTCGGGTCATCTCGTCGCCGTCGAGTTCGACAAGAGGCGTCGCAACCTTGATCTTGCTCATCGTATCTCTCTGAAAATCCAAGAATGGGGGCCGGAAGGCGGGCGCAACATAACACCCGCTCCGGCCTCTGCAAAGGGCGCCGACGGGGTCTCTAGAGCCGCTCGGGCCGGGGCGCCAGGGCCGGGGGCGCGATCTCGGTCAAGGCCGCCATCAGGGCGTCGACATCGGCGACGAGACGATACAATCGCCGGCTGGCGGCGCTGGCGAAGCCTTCCCCGACGAGGTGTTCGAAGAGACCGAGAAGAGGTTGCCAATAGCCGCCCTCGTCGATCAGGAAAACCGGCTTGTCGTGCAGGTTGAGCTGGCGCCAGGTGATGACCTCGATCGCTTCGTCCAGAGTGCCGAGGCCGCCCGGCAGAACGACGAAAGCGTCCGACAGTTCGAACATCCGGTGCTTGCGGGCGTGCATGCCGTCGACGACGATCTTCTCGGAAAGGCCGCCATGGGCGATTTCGGCCTCGTTCAAGTGCTCTGGGATGACGCCGACGACGTTGCCGCCGGCGGCCAGCGCCGCATCGGCCAGCACACCCATGAGGCCGACCTGGCCGCCGCCGTAGACCAGTCGGATGCCCGCCTTCGCCAGCGCCTGGCCCAGCCGCTGTGCCGCCTCCCGATAGGCTTGCCGCCCGCCGGGACGCGAGCCACAATAGACGCAGACCGAGGAAATTTCCGCCATAGCACTGCTGTTCCGCCTGCTCGCCCGCGCTCTCGCTCTTTCGCTGGCCGCCGCCTTGGTCCCGCTGGCTCTCCATGCCGGCGAGGCCGACATCGTCGACGTCAAGGTGACGCGGACGGCGGGCGAAGTCTATCGCTTTGACGTCACCGTGGCGCATGGCGACACCGGTTGGGAGCACTACGCCGACAAATGGGAGGTGCTGGCGCCCGACGGCAAGCTTTTGGGCACGCGCGTGCTGCTGCATCCCCACGAAGCGGAGCAGCCCTTCACGCGATCGTTATCGGGCATTCGGGTGCCCAAGGGTGTCGGGGCCGTTACAGTCCGGGCGCACGACAAAGTGCATGGGCACGGCGGCGTGGAACTGCGTGTCGAATTGCCGCGTTAGGAGAGGTTGGCCATGTCGAAGTGTATCTGTTCCTTGGGGGTAGTGGCGCTGGTTGCGGCGGTGTTCGCCGGCGGCGCTTCGGCTGAGACGGTGCAGGAGCACCGCACCAAGACGATGGAAATGATCGTCGAGAATTTCAAGCCCATGGTCGCGGTCGCCAAGGGCAAGGCGGCCTATACGCCGGCACTGGTCGGCAACGCCGAGGCGATCGTGCGGCTCTCGAAGGGCATCCTGTCGCTGTTCCCCGAGGGCTCGGGCGGCGAGAAGAGCCGGGCCAAGCCGGAGATTTGGGGCGATTGGGCCAACTTCGAGAAGGCGGCGCTGGCTTTTCAGGCCGCGGTTCCGGGCCTCGTTCCGGCGGCGAAGTCCGGTGATGTTGTAAGAATCGGAGCCGCTGTTGGCGCCGTCGGCAAGACCTGCGGTGGTTGCCACAAGCCCTATCGCAAGCCGAAGAAGAAGTAGCGGTTCCGGCGTCAACAAGACTGCCCGGGACAACGTGAACGCGGTCCCTTACATTCGCGGGGCCGCGCTTGCGTTCGTCCTCATGGTCGCTTCCGTGCAGCGGGACGCAGCGGCCGAGGACGAGGTGGCGCGTGGCACCTATCTGGTCCGTGCCGCGGGCTGTGCCGGTTGTCACACCGACAGCAAGGGCAAGGGCGCACCCTTCGCCGGTGGCCGGGAGCTGAAGACGCCGTTCGGCGTCTACTACAGCCCCAACATTACCCCGGACCCGGAGACCGGGATCGGCCGTTGGTCCGACCGGGACTTCCTGAATGCCTTGCAGCAGGGCCTCCGTCCCGACGGTACGCATTATTTTCCGGTCTTTCCGTATACGACCTATACCAAGATGCGCGACGAAGATGCCGTCGCCATCAAGGCCTATCTCTTCTCGCTGGCCCCGGTCCGGCGCGAAAATCGCGCGCACGACGTCTGGCCGCCCTTCGATTGGCGTTGGACCATCGGGCCTTGGAAGTCGCTCTATTTCGAGGCGGGGCGTTGGCAACCGGAACCGAACCGGAGCGAGGCCTGGAATCGCGGCGCCTATCTGGTCGAGGCGCTGGCCCATTGCGGCGAATGTCACACACCCCGGAACGCCGCCGGCGGGCTCAGGCGCGAGCTCTGGATGGCGGGCAGCGAGGACGGGCCCGAAGGCGAGATCGCGGCCAATATCACACCCGATCCGGAAACCGGCATCGGCGATTGGAGTCGCGACGACATCGTCGCGTTGTTGCGCGAAGGCACCAAGCCCGACTTCGATATCGTCCAGGGCTTGATGGAGGAGGCCATCGAGGAAGGCCTCGGCCGGCTGAGCCAGGCCGATCTCGAGGCGATCGCCGTCTATGTCCGCGCACTGCCGCCGATTCGCCACCAATTGCCCCGCTGAGCGCTTAGCATCGCGGCGATTCCATGTTATGGTGGCGCATGGACAGACGAATTGCCTTCGCCGAAAAGAGCCGCGCGATCGGAATCGGAGGCGCGGTCGCGTTGATCATCGCGGCGATCGTCGGCGGCGTCTATTTCGGCTGGGAGCGTGGCGATTTTCAGGTCGAGCAAGCGGCTGCTCCCAAACCGGCGGGGGGCAAATTGATCGTGGCGACCCCGGCCGTTGGAAGGCAGGGCCGATCGTCGATTCCGGTGGCACCAGCGGCGAATCCGGTGGCACCGGCAACGACAATCGAGACGGCCCGGAAGACTGCCGTTGCCACGCCGCCGGCACCAAAGCCCGGCGCCGTTACACCACAAAAGCCAGCCGCCGGCGCCTCCCTCGTGTCGGTGCCCGTCGAGCCTCGACGACCGAGCTTCGACGTCGTTCGCATCTCCGAGGACCGCATAGCGGTGATGGCCGGCCGGGCGCCGGCTGGCGCCAAGGTGACGTTGTTGGAGGGCGGCCAGCCGCTGGCCACGGTCGCCGCCGACCGGCGGGGCGAATGGGCGCTGGTGCTGGACAAGCCACTGGTCGGTAGCGCCAAGGAGCTGTACCTGAGCGCCGAACTCGCCGATGGCCGCAAGATCCTCTCGGAGACCCCGGTCCTCGTCATCTTGCCGAAAGCTTTGACGGGCAATGGCAAGAAGTTGGCCGGCCGGACGTCGGGTAGGCTCGGCGGGCCGTTGGTGGTACGGCTGCCGACGGTCAGCCGTCGGGCCAGCCGCATCCTGCAGCGGACTTCGACCAGGGTTCGTGGCAAGAGCGGCGACACGCTGTCGCTCGACGTTATCGACTACGACGACACCGGCAACGTGGTGATTTCCGGCTCGGCTCTGGACGGGGCGGCGGTCCGCGTCTATCTCGACAACCGGCCGATCGGTGGCGCGGTCAGCGGTGGTGGAAAGACCTGGCAGATCGTGCCGACGCGGGCCATCGCCCCTGGCAATTACGCACTCAGGCTCGATCACCTGGGCCCCGACGGCAGCGTCATCGCCCGCATCGAGGTGCCCTTCACGCGAGTCGAGGCTTCGCTTGCCGTCAGCTTCTCCGCCGCCGATCGTGTCGTGGTGCAGCCGGGCAACAATCTTTGGAATATCGCCCGGCGCACCTATGGGCACGGCATCCTCTACAGCGTCATATTCGAGGGCAATCGGGGCCAGATCCGCGATCCCGACCTGATCTATCCCGGCCAGATCTTCAGCCTACCCGACGTTTCGGGCTAATCGGGACCTCAAGGGCGGGCGAGGGAGAGGTAGGGAACGGCCCCGAGCAACGCCCGGGTCACCCCGATTACGATGGCGCTGCCGGTGACCGGCGGCTCCAGCGGCTGCTCCAGTGACAGGATCAGCCGTTGCTTCGGGCCGATGCTGAACCACCCGACCGGTATGGCCTGTCGGACCAGGCCGTGTAGGCGTCGTCGAGCCATCGGATCCTCGGCATTGTAGGGTACGGGGCCCAGTTCGAGGCATTGTTTCAGAACCACGGTGCTGCCCGATTGGTAGACTTCCGCTTCGATGGCGATTTCGCGCCAACGGAAGCGAAACCGAACCGGCGGATTCGGATGTAATTCCGCCAATGCCGCTTCGGCGGCTTCGAGTGCCGGCCCGCTCTCTCCGGCCTCCTCGGCGAGAGCCTCGGCATTCATCGTCGTCATGATTTTCGGCGCTTTCCCCGGTTTTCCCACTTGTTCGCATTAGAGCGGCAGCGGATTAAGGATGGGTAAAGTCCGCGGTGAAGTACGGAAATACGTGCGCGGAGATACTACATATAGGGTTCGGCCGGACCCCGTGGTGGGCTGTCTCGCGGCTTGGCGGCGGCGGCGCTTTGCGCCATGGTCCGGAACCGGTAGCGAAGCTCTCTGAAGGATCGCCCATGCGGAGCAGTTACGACCCCGGCCAAGAGACCGAAAGCGGCAATCATTTCGCGACCCTTCGCACGCTCGTCCCCTATCTCTGGCCACGTGGGCGTGGTGACCTCAAATTCCGGGTCGCGGTGGCGCTGGTACTTCTGGCGGCGGCCAAGGTCACGGTGGTCTACGTGCCGTTTCTCTATAAGGCCGCGGTCGATGCCTTGGACGTGGGCGCGGGTGCGCTGATCGTCGTCCCGATCGCCGTGATCGTCGCCTACGGCGTCGCGCGGCTCTTATCTCAGGCCTTCGGCGAGCTGCGCGACGCGATCTTCGCCAAGGTCGGCCAGCATGCGCTGAGGACGGTGGCGTTGGAGACCTTCCGTCACCTGCATGGCCTGGCGTTGCGCTTCCATCTGGAGCGGCGGACCGGCGGGCTCAGCCGCGTCATCGAGCGCGGCACCAAGGGCATCGACTTCCTGCTCCGCTTCACGCTCTTCAATATCCTGCCGACGCTTCTAGAGATCGGCCTGGTCTGCGGTGTTTTGCTGGTTCGCTACGACGTCTGGTTCGCCCTCGTCACCTTCGTCGCGGTTGTCGGCTACGTCGTCTTCACGGTGCTGGTCACCGAATGGCGGGTGAAGTACCGGCGCGAGATGAACCGTTCTGATTCCGAGGCCAACACGCGCGCCATCGACAGCTTGCTGAATTTCGAGACGGTGAAGTATTTCTCCAACGAGGCGCACGAAGCCGACCGTTTCGACGAGGCCTTGGTGCGCTATCAAAGCGCCGCCGTCCGCAGTCAGCAGACGCTCTCGCTTCTGAACATCGGCCAGGGCGTGATCATCGGCGCCGGCCTGATCGCGGTGATGGTGATGGCGGCGGACGGCGTCGCCCGGGGCGCCATGACGCTCGGCGATTTCGTCTTGATCAATACTTTCATGATCCAACTGTATCAGCCGCTTGGCTTTCTCGGTTTCGTCTATCGCGAAATCAAGCAGAGCCTGGTCGACATGGAGAAGATGTTCGAGCTGTTGCGGGTCGAGCGCGAGATCGCGGATACGCCCGACGCGAAGCCGCTGGAGACAGGGGGCGGCGAGGTCGTCTTCGACGAGGTCGGCTTCAGCTACGACCCGGCGCGACCGATCCTGAAGGGAATCAGCTTCCAAGTCCCGGCGGGCAAGACAGTGGCCATCGTCGGACCCTCGGGGGCGGGCAAGTCGACGCTCTCGCGTCTGCTCTACCGGTTCTACGAAATCAGTGCCGGGCGGATCTTGATCGACGGCCAAGATCTCCGCGAGGTCACGCAGACGAGCCTTCGCCAAGCGATCGGTATCGTGCCGCAGGATACCGTGCTCTTCAACGACAGCATCCGCTACAACATTCGCTACGGTCGCCCCGATGCCAGCGACGAGGAGATCGTGCAAGCGGCCCGTCTCGCCCGCATCCACGACTTCGTGGAAAGTCTGCCCGAGGGCTATGACGCGATGGTCGGCGAGCGCGGCCTGAAACTCTCCGGTGGCGAGAAGCAGCGGGTGGCGATCGCCCGCACCATTCTCAAGAATCCTGAAATCTTGATCTTCGACGAGGCCACCTCGGCCCTCGATTCTGAGACCGAGAAGGAGATCCAAGCCTCGCTCAACGCGGTCTCGGCCAACCGCACCACGCTCGTCATCGCGCACCGGCTCTCCACCGTCGTCGAGGCGGACGAGATCATCGTGCTCGACGCCGGTCGTATCGTCGAGCGCGGCCGTCACCGGGCGCTGGTGGACGCGGGCGGGGTCTATGCCCGCATGTGGGCCCGCCAGCAAGAGGCGGCGGAGGCCGAGCGCCGCCTCAAGGAGCTGGCGAAATAGGGCTTTGCACAACGGCCCGCCGACCGCTTAACCTTCGCCGGTGGTGGGGGTAGTCTGGAGCCTCCCGCCCCGGCGAGCCCATATGAGGATTGCATGGAGACGATTCGTTCCGTCATCGCGCCGATCCACCCGGAAGGCTATCGCTTCATCGCCATCTTTGCGGTGATCGCTGCCGTATTGCTGTGGCTTTGGGCGCCGCTCGGTGCAATCGGCGTCGCGGCGACGCTCTGGTGTGCCTATTTCTTTCGCGACCCCTACCGGGTGACGCCGGTGGCGGACGGCTTGGTGGTGAGCCCGGCCGACGGCGTCATACAGTCGATCGAAGCGGCGGTGCCGCCGGCGGAGTTGGGCATGGGCGAGAAGGCGCGGACCCGGATCGCCGTCTTCATGAACGTCTTCAACGTGCACGTGAACCGGGCTCCGGCGGATGGCGAGATCACCGCCGTCGCCTACCGGCCGGGCGCCTTTCTCAACGCCTCCCTCGACAAGGCGAGCGAAGAGAACGAGCGCCAGGCGATGCGGATGACGACCGCCGATGACAAGGACATCGCCTTCGTGCAGATAGCCGGCCTGGTCGCGCGGCGGATCGTCTCCGATCTCTATGTCGGGCAGTCGGTGCTGGCGGGGCAGCGTTTCGGTCTGATCCGTTTCGGCAGCCGGGTCGACGTCTATCTCGACGACGGCCAAGTGCCCATGGTCCTGGTCGGACAGAAGGCGATCGCCGGCGAGACCGTGCTCGCCGACCCTCGGGGCCGGCGGCCCGAACGTCGGGAAGAGGAGCGCTGAATGCTACGCCGCCGCCCCGGGCGCTTGAAGGCGCTGCCGGTCAACAGCTTGATCCCCAACATTCTGACCGTGCTGGCGCTCTGTGCCGGCATGACCGCGATCCGGTTCGGATTGGAGCAACGCTGGGAGCTGGCGGCCTATGCAATCGTCATCGCCGGCATCTTGGACGGCCTGGACGGGCGCATGGCCAGATTGCTGAAAGGGGCGACCAAGTTCGGCGCCGAGCTCGATTCGCTATCGGACTTCATCGCCTTCGGCGTCGCGCCGGCGATCATCCTCTATCTCTGGAGCGTCAATACGCTGGGCGGCCTCGGCTGGGTCGCGGCGCTGGCCTTCGCCACCGCCTGCGCACTCAGGCTGGCCCGTTTCAACACGGCGCTGGAGGTGGAGACGGACGAGCCGGCCTGGAGCAAGGACTTCTTCACCGGCGTCGCGGCGCCGGCCGGGGCCTGCTTCGCGCTGCTGCCGCTGGTCATCAGCTTTCAGATCGGGCCCGGCTATCTCGACCATCCGATCTTCACCGGCGCCTGGCTGCTCTTCATCGCCTATTTGATGATCAGCCGAATACCCACCTATTCGTTCAAGCTGCTGCGGATCCGCCGGGACTATGTGTTGGCGACCCTGGTCGTGGTCGGCCTCGGTGCCGCGGTGGCGGTCAGCTATCCCTATTTCACCTACTCCATCGTCGTACTCGCCTACCTCGTCAGCATTCCGTTCTCCTTCATGGCGCATCGACGATTGGCGGCCGAAGCGGGCGATGACTCGGCCACCAAAGCCGAGCCGCAGCCAGGTCGGAAAAAGAAATAGCCGCGACGATGCTTTGGCGACGCGCCTAGAAGAAGGCTAGCGAAGAGATAGTCTCGAAAAGTTGATCGAGACATTTAGAATCGTCTTGCTAAGGTCGCCGGATATGGGATCGAGGCCGAGCAAACAGTCACGGATCGCCTTCGAAGCCGGTGACCGAGCACCCGACTTCGTGCTTCCCGACGTCTTGGGCCATCCGGTCGGGCTCTACCTTTCGGCGACGGGGAACCCGATCGTTCTGGTCTTTTGCTCGGGGCCGATGGAGCGGTTGCTGGGTCCTTTCGCCGAAGCGGTGGATCGGTTGGCCGATGCGATCGTCATTTTCGTCACGCGCCTCTCGCCCGTGGAGAACAGAACCTTGGCCGAAAGCGTCCGGCTTCCTTTCCCGATCCTGTCCGACCAAATAGGCGAGATCAGCACTGCCTTCCAGTTGGACGGTCGGCAAGCGGCCCGGCCACGGCCTCTCACGACGTTCGTGTTGGATCCCAATCAACGCATTCGCCGCGTCGAGCGCGGTGGGGACGCGAGAAGGCAGGTCGAGAACGCGGTTCGCGAAATGAGCGAGATGTTGCCGCGACCCGAACCGTTGCCGGCGCCCCGCCCGGCGCCTCTGCTCTATATCCCGAAGGTTCTCGACGGCGCCTTCTGTCGCGAGTTGATCCAGCACTGGGAGCGCGAGGGCTCGGTCCGAACGGGAACTATCGATGTCTTCTCGTCGGATCGAGAGACGTTGGACGACAAGGTCAAGATACGGCGCGATCACTACATCCGCGACCAGGGCCTCACGGCTCGCTTGGTCGACCTCGTCGGACGCCGCATCGTTCCCGAGATCGAGAAGGCCTTCGGCTTTCGGGCGACCGGCATCGAGGAACTCAAGATCGTCTGCTACGAGGGTGAGTCGGGCGGCTTCTTTCGACCCCATCGAGACAATCTATCGGAGCGTACCCAGCATCGCCGCTTCGCGATGTCGCTGTTGCTGAATGATCCGGGCGAATACGACGGCGGTGCTCTGCGCTTCCTCGAATACGGACCGGAACTCTATCGCCCCGGAGCAGGCGATGCGGTCGTATTCGGCTGTCCGCTTCTGCATGAAGTGCTGCCGGTGACGGAGGGCCGACGCTTCGTTCTGCTTTGCTTCATGTTTGGCGAGGTGGAAGCGCGGCAACTGGCGGCACGGAAGAAACAACGCAAGACTTGAGGCGGCCGGGCGCTGGGGTACCCTACCCGATATCCCGAGCCGCCTCGACCATGTTGGCGAGCTTGGCGAGCGCCTGCTCCCGGCTCAGCAAGCCGAGGCCGCAGTCGGGCGCGACCCAAAGACGCTCGGCCTCGATGTGGCGCAAGGCGGCCCGCAGCCGCTGGCCGATCTCGGCCGCCGTCTCGATGCGACTCCGGGCGATGGCGACGGCACCGAGGACCACTGTGGTGTCGCGAAATCTCGGCAGCAACTTGGCCAGGTCATTGTTGCGGTGCGCATCCTCCAGGCTGACGGCATCGATTGGCGCATCGTCGATCGCCTCGGCCAACTCCAGATAGCAGGCCATCGGTGCCTTCGGATAATCGGCCGCGTCCAGGGCGTCGGGATAGCCGCAGCACATATGCACGGTCTTGGTGACCTCGTCGCCGATGCCGTCGAAGCAACGGGATAGGTTCTCGAAGCCATGGTCCAACGCCGCCTCGACCTTGCCTGCGAAAAGCGGTTCGACGACCTGAATGTGGCGGCAGCCGGCCCGCGCGAGGGCCCGGATCTCGGTGTTGAGGGCGACCGCCAGGTCGCGGCCGAGCCGGGCCGGGTCGCCGTAATGGGCGTCGACCACCGTATCGGCGATGGTCATCGGTCCGGGCAGGGTGATCTTCACCGGCCTGTCGGTGGCCGCCGCCGCTACTTGCCAATCGTGCGGCGGAAACGCCTCGCGGGCACCGATCGGGCCCCTCACGGTGGGCAGATGGGCGATGTAGTTGCCGCGAACCAGATGCTTCGAGAGCTGCTCGAAGTCGATGCCGTCGAGGTGCCGGCAATGGTAGTGGATGTAGTTCTCGCGCCGCACCTCGCCGTCGGTCGGGATGTCGATGCCGGCCGCGACCTGGTCCCGGACCACCTCTTCGGCGGCGCGGATGAACAGCGCCTCGGCCGTCTCGCCGGCCGCCGCCAGCTCGCCGGCATAGGCGCCGGTCGGGCAGGCGGTGTCGGGGCCGTCGGGACCGCTGAACCAATCGCTGATCGGCACATAGGCGGGCTTCGGGAAGGCCCCGATCATGGTGGTGGTGAGCCCCATCGGCGTTTCCCCCGGCTCCAACTCCTCGACGCGATCGACGATAACGAGCCGGTCGCGCCCGGCAATCAGATCCGCGACATCAATGAACGAATTCGCGACGCCCGTTATTCCGCCGCCTTCGCGGCACCGGCGTGGCGCTTCATGTGCCAGCTCTGGCCGACGGCGCCGCACTTGATGCCGAGCGCCAGCAAGCAGGGCGTCACCACGAGCGTCAGCAAGGTCGCGAAGCCGAGGCCGAAGGCGACCGCGGTCGCCAGTTGCACCCACCACTGGGTCGAGGGCGCGCCCTGGCTCAGCTCGCGGCCGAAGAAGTCGATGTTGAGCTGAAAGACCATCGGCATCAGGCCGAAGATCGTGGTCACCGTGGTCAGCAGCACCGGCCGGAGACGCTGGGCGCCTGTGCGGACCACCGCATCCAGTGGTGCCACGCCGGATTCCTTGAGGCGCGCATAGGTGTCGATCAGGACGATGTTGTTGTTCACCACGATTCCGGCCAGCGCGATGATGCCGATCCCGGTCATGACGATGCCGAAGGTCTGGCCGGTGACGATCAATCCGCCGATTACGCCGACCGTCGACATCACCACGGCGGTCAAGATCAGGAAGGCGTGATAGAAGCTGTTGAACTGGGTTACCAGAATGATCGCCATGACGAAGATGGCGATCGCGAAGGCCTTGACGAGGAAGCTCTGGGCCTTTTTCTGCTTGTCGTCGGCACCCTTGAAGCGGATCGAAACCGCGGGATCGAGATCTTGCGTCGCCAGCCAGGCGCGGATCTCGCCGACCTTGTCGTCGGCCAGCACGCCTTCGACGACGTTGGCGCGTATCGTCACCGTACGCTGGCCCTGGTTGCGCCTGAGCGTGCCGGTCTTGGCCTTCGGGCGGCGCTCGATGAAGTTGCCGATCGGCACGGCGCCGTGGTTGGTGCCGACCCGAAGCTCGTCGAGCTGGCCCATGTTGCGCCGATCCTTTGGAAAACGGACGCGGATGTCGATCTCTTCGTCCGCGTCGTCGGGGCGGTACTCGCCGACCTTGATGCCGTTGGTGACCAGCTTGACCATGTTGCCGACGGCGATCGTGTCGATGCCATAGCGGGCGGCGCGCGCCTGTTCCAGGCGCAACTCCAATTCGATGCCCGGAAGCGCCCGGGTATCCTCGATCGAAAGCAGATCCTCCATGCCTTCCAGTTGTTCGCGAATTCGCCGCACCATCGCTTCCAGCCGGGCCGGGATTCGGGTTCGAAGCTCGATCTGGATGTCCTTGCCGACCGGCGGGCCGGCCTTGGGCTTGCGGGTCTCGATGGCGATACCGGCGAGATGGCTCGAGCGGTCGCGGATTTCGGCCAGAATTGCGTTGGCCGGCCGGCGCCTGGACCAATCGTCATACTCGATGAAGATCGTGCCGATGACGTCTTCCGCTGCCTCCTCGCCCTTGCGCGGCGTACCGGTGCGGGCATAGACGGTCTGAATGCCCGCCACCTGCAACGCCTCCGCCTCGACCTCGCGCACCAAGGCGTCCTTCTCCAGCGTCGACAGGTTGCCCCGGGCCTGGACATAGATCAGCGACTGCTCCGGCTCGACATCGGGGAAGAACTCGACGCCGTTGCCGTGGCTCCAGTAGTAGCTCTGCACGCCGATCAGGATGGCGAAGGCCAGCGCCACGACCTTCAAGGGATGCCGGACCAGGACCGCCAGGGTGCGGGCATAAGTCCCGGTCAGGCCCGGCAGTTGTCCGAGGTCGCCTGTCTCCGCCGCCGCCAGGCCGCGCATCACCTCCGGATCGGCCGAGCCCGGCTTGCCGATCATACCGCCCAGCGTCGGCACGAACAGAAGCGCCGTCACCAGCGAGCCCGTCAGCGTCGCGATCAGGGTGACTGGCAGGAACTTCATGAACTCGCCGACCACATCGGGCCAGAAGAGAAGCGGCATGAAGGCGGCCAGCGTGGTCGCGGTCGAGGCGGTGATCGGCCAAGCCATCCGCTTCGCCGCCATGCGGTAGGCCTCGCGCCGGTGCAAGCCTTCGGACATCTTGCGGTCAGCGTATTCGGTGACGACGATGGCGCCGTCGACCAGCATGCCTACGGCCAGGATCATCGAAAACAAGACGACGATGTTGACCGTCAGGCCGATCGCATGCAGCACCAGCATGCCGAAGAGGAACGAGGCCGGAATGGCGAGGCCGACCAGGCCCGCCGTCCGGGCCCCCAAGGCCGCGACGACGACGATCATCACCAGCAGCACCGCGCTCAGCACGTTGTTCTGCAGGTCCGCCACCATGTTCCGGATCTTCGCCGACTCGTCCTGGATGAAGCTGGTCTCGATTCCCTCCGGCCAGCCGGCCTCGAGTTCGGCCACCTTGCCGCGCACCGCCTCGATGGTCTCGATGATGTTTTCGCCGAGGCGCTTCTTGATCTCGATGGTGACCGCCGGCCGGCCGTCGACCCTGGCGAAAGAGGTCGCGTCCTTGAAGGTGCGGCGCACCGTGGCGATGTCGCCGAGGGTGACGACGCCATCGCCGCGAGACTTGATCGGCAGGTCTAGAACGTCGCCCGCCTCGTCGAAGAGGCCCGGCACCTTGACCGAGAAGCGGCCCTTGCCGCTGTCGAGGGCACCGGCGGCGATCAGGCGGTTGTTCTGGGCGACGGCGGCGTAAAGCTCGCTCGCGCCGATGCCGTAGGTCTCGAGCCGCATCGGGTCGATCTCGACTTCCAACAGCTCCTCGCGGTCGCCCGCCAGATCGGCCGAGAGCACGCCCGGCAATGCCTCCAGCTCGTCCTTCAGGTCGCGAGCGGTGGCGATCAGGGTCCGTTCCGGCACCTCGCCGGCAAGCGTGATCACCAGCACCGGGAAGAGGCCGACATTGACCTCGTTCACCGTCGGCTCGTCGGTGTCGTCCGGCAGCTCCGGCTTGGCCAGGTCGACCTTCTCGCGGACATCGGTCATGGCTTGGTCTGAATCGAAGCCGGCGTCGAACTCCAGCAGCACCGAGGCGAAGCCTTCCTTCGCCGTCGAGCGCATCTCCCGCACCCCCTCGACGCTACGCAGCTCCTGCTCCATCGGCCGTACCAGCAGCCGCTCGGCGTCCTCGGGTGAGATGCCTTCATGCGACATCGAGACGTAGATGATCGGGATCGGGATGTCGGCGGCGGATTCCTTCGGGATCGTCAGATACGAGACCAGGCCCGCCGCCAGAATCAGCACCAGGATCGCCAGTACCGTTCTGGCCCGGCCGATCGCGGCATCGATGATTGCATTCACGAGCCGGCCTCGGCGGCGACCGCCAGGACCCTGTCGCCGTGACGGACGAATTCTTGGCCGACGACGATGACGTCGATCACTTCGGGCAAGCCGGCGAGCCAAACGCCCTCGGCGTCGTTGCCGAGGATCCCCACCGGATAGAACCCGACCCGGCCGTCGGCGGCGACGGCACGGATGCCGATCCGCCCCTCGTCGTCGAGGGTCAGAACGGCGGGAGAGACCACATGCGCGCGGACCGTGCCGACGGGCAGGCGCAATTCGGCGGTAATGCCGTCGCGCAGACTGCGGTCCTGGTTGGCTACCTCCAGTTCGACCCGGAAGGTCCGTGTCTCGGGATCGGCGGTGGCGGCGATGAAACGGATCTTGCCACTGATGCTATCACCGGTGGCCAATCGCGCCTCGCCGTCGGCGCCGAGGGCGAGGCGGGCGACGTCGACTTCCGAGACCTGGCCGATGACGAGAAAGGGCTCCTCGTCGACCAAGCGGGCGACGACCTCGCCGATCTTGAGATAGGCGCCGAGCTCGGCCACCCGCTCCTCGAGGACGCCGTCGAAGGGCGCGCGGATGCGGGTCTTGGCGATCTCCACCTCGACGCGGGCGACCTGGGCGAGGGCCGCGTCGAGCCTGGCCTGGCTGCCGGCATGCGCGGTCTCGGCCCTGAAGCCCTTGGCTTTCAGCCTCTCGGCCGCGCTGTATTCGATCTCGCGCTGCCGGGCCAGGGCCTGGGCCTCGTTGAGGCGCGCCTCGCGGTCGTCGAGGGCGAGGCGGGCGATCACTTTGCCGGCCTTCACGCGCATGCCCCGCTCGACCGGCAGCGCCACCACCCGGCCCGGTGTCTCGGCCTTGATCAGGACCTTGCGCACCGCCTCGGTGTGGCCATAGATCACCACTTCCTCGATCCGCTCGCGGGCATGCAGGCGTGCCACCCTGACCGTCGGCCGGAGCTCGGCGGCCGGTGCCGGCTTGCTTTCCGCCGTGGCCTCGGGTGCTGCGTCGTCGGCGTTCGCGATCAGCTCGGGATAGATGCCGCTCAGCAGCCAGGCGGCGGCGGCAAGCGCGATCAGCAGGGCGAGGAGATAGGATCGCTTCATGGTCCGGGCCTCATTCCGCCGCTTCGGCGCCGGCGCCGTCCTCGACCAGGTGCCGGTGGCCTTCGAGATAGGCGAGGCCGGCCCGGTATATCGCCAGGCCGTAGCCGAGCACGAAGCGCGACCCCGACGCCAGGCGTTCGGCCTCGACAGCCTCCAGCTTCTCGATACTGTCGCGGTAGTCGGCGAGCCTGGCCTCGACCGCCTCGCCGACCCGCTCCGGCGCGATCAAATGGGCGAAGATCATCGACGCCATGAATTCCGAGCGGATCCGATCCGGCCCGAGCGAGGCCGACAACTCCTCGACCAACGAAGCACGGCCCTGGGCCGTCAGCGAATAGATCTTCTTGTCCGGCCGGCCCTCCTGCGGCATCTCGATACAGGTGATCTGGTCCGCCTCCTGCAACCTGCCGAGGGCCGGGTAGATCGAGCCGAAGCTGGCGTCGTAAAAGCGCCGGAACGAGCCTTCCAGTTTCTGTTTGATCTCGTAGCCCGAGGCGTCGCCCATCGTCAGCACGCCCAAGCAGAGCGTCTTCACGTCCATCCCTCGACCCCTTTCGCGCGGCGACCGCGCGCCTGGTTCATCGACGTTTCGGATCTCGTTTAATATGTCGGATCGATATATGTCGAACGCAGGGGATATTGGGTGCGCGCTGGCCGATGTCAACAGCCGGCGATGAGGAATAGACGGTGGTGACGCGCGGGACGGTGCCGCCTATGCTCGACCGGTCAGGGGTCGTTTGTACGGGGCAGAATCATGAGCGCCGAAATCCGCAGCCGCGAGATGATCGAGCGACTGATCGCTTTCGACACCACGAGCCGCAATTCGAACCTGGCGCTGATCGACTACGTCCGCGACTATCTCGCCGGGCACGGCGTCGAAAGCCGGCTAACGCACGACGAAAGCGGTGCCAAGGCCAATCTCTATGCGACGCTTGGGCCAGACGACAAGCCCGGCATCATGCTCTCCGGCCATACCGACGTGGTGCCGGTGGACGGCCAGGAATGGGAGAGCGACCCCTGGACGGTGATCGAACGGGAGGGGCTGCTGTATGGTCGCGGCACCTCGGACATGAAGTCCTTCATCGCCATCGCCTTGAGCTATGTGCCCGAGATGCTGGCCCGCGGCCTGGAGACACCGATCAATCTCGCCTTCTCCCATGACGAGGAGGTCGGTTGCGTCGGCGTGCACGGACTGATCCGGGACTTCGCCAATCTGCCGGTCAAGCCCTTCGTCTGCATCGTCGGCGAGCCGACCGAGATGCGGGTGGTCTCCGCGCACAAGGGCAAGCGCTCCTACATCTGCCGGGTCAAGGGCCACGAATGCCATTCCTCGCTGGTGCACACGGGTGTCAACGCGGTCGAGGTGGCGGCGGAAATCGTCGCGCATTTGCGAAAGATGGCGCGCCGCTTCCGCGACGAGGGCCCGCACGACCGCGACTACGAGCCGCACTACACCTCCGTTCACACCGGTACCATCCAGGGCGGCACGGCGCTCAACATCGTGCCGAAGGACTGCCGCTTCGAGTTCGAATGGCGCTATCTGCCCCAGCACGACCCCGAGGCCATCTTCGCCGAGGTCGAGGCGCTGGCCCGCTCGCTGGAGCCGGAGATGCAGGCGATCGCGCCGGAAACCGGCATCGCCTTCGAGGAGCGCTCCGCGATCGCCGGCCTCGACACCGACCCGGGCGAAGAGGTGGTGGCGCTGGTGCGGGCGCTCACCGGCGGCAACGATACCGGCAAGGTCAGCTTCGGCACCGAGGCCGGCGCCTTTCAGCGGGCCGAGATTCCGACCGTGGTCTGCGGCCCGGGCTCGGTCGAACAGGCCCACAAACCGAACGAGTTCATCCGGCTCGAGCAGATCCGCCTCTGCGAGGCCTTCATGGACCGCCTTTTGGAGCGGGTCTGCCGCGGGGGTTAGTGGGGCGGCGCCGCGCCGCCGTCAAGCAGCCGGATGCCGCTCGGGCGGTCACGAATTCGTGGAGTCGCGAGGGAGGCCCTAACCGCCGCCTTGGATCGCCTCGGCGACGGCGACGAGGCGATACATCGAGCGCAGCACCGGTTTTTCCAACAGTTTGCCGTCGACCACGACGAGGCCGGTATCCGCTTCCTGGAAGGCCTGGATGATGCGGCGCGCGTGCGCCACCTTCGCTTCCGTCGGCCCGAAGGTGGCGTTCAGGATCGCGATCTGCTTGGGGTGGATGGCGCCCTTGCCACAGAAGCCCAAGTTGGCCGCCGCCTCGGCCTCGGCCCGCATTCCGTCCAGGTCCTCGAGATCGAGATAGGGGACGTCGATGACGTCCAACTCGGCCCCGGCGGCGGCGTGCGCCAGGCGGGCACGGGCGTAGACCAGCGATTGCCAGTCACCGCCGACCCGAAGTTCCGCCGCCATGTCGACGCCGCCGAAGAACATCGCGTCGATCCGACCGCTCGAGCGGGCGATCTCGTGGCAGGCCTCGAGGCCGGCGTTGGTCTCGATGATGACGTGCAGGCGGGTCGCCAGGTCGTGCTCGTCGAAAAGCTCGTCGAGGGCTCTCACCTCGTCCGGCGACTTCACCTTCGGCAGCATGATCGCCGGCGGCGGCGAGGGCGCGTCGAGGATGGCGAGGATGTCGAGATAGCCGTCCCGCGTCCGGAGGCAGTTGATGCGGATAATCCGCTCGACGCCGTCGTCGGCCTGCACCTCCTCGAACAGCGCCAGCGTCTTCGCCCGTGCCTCGGCCTTGTGCTCGGGCGCGATAGCATCCTCGAGGTCGATGCAGACAATGTCGGCGCCGGAGGCCAGCGCCTTCGGGAACATATCCGGGCGGATCCCCGGCGCGAAGATGAAGCTGCGCCGGGGTTGGAAGTGGAGTCCGTCCGCCGTCTCCATGGCCGAACTCTCCTGTCCCTATTTCTCCGCCTGGATCGGGTTGCTGAGCGTGCCGATGCCCTTGATCGTAATCTCGCAAACGTCGCCCGGCTTCATCCAGAGCGGCGGCTTGCGGGCGGCACCGACGCCAGACGGCGTGCCCATCACGATGACGTCGCCCGGCTCCAGCGTCATCACGTCGGAGAGCAGATGGATCGCCGACGGGACGTCGAAGATGTGCTGGTCTGTCGTCGACTTCTGCACCGTCTTGCCGTTCAGCTTGCACGAGATCGCCAGCCCGGAGCCGCCCTTCGGCAACTCGTCCGGCGTCACCATTTCGGGCCCGAAACCGCCCGAGGCGTCGAAATTCTTGCCCATCAAAAACTGGCTCGACTTGAACTGGTAGTCGCGCAGCGAGCCGTCGTTGAAGCAGGAATAGCCGGCGACGTGATCCAGTGCCCGGGCCTTGGTGATGTACCGGCCGCTCTTGCCGATGATGACCGCCAGCTCGGCCTCGTAGTCGAATTGCTTGGAGACCTTGGGCCGGCGCATCGGTTGGCCGTGGCCGACCAGTGTCGTCGGCGCGCGGCTGAAGACCACCGGGTATTTCGGGATCGGGTTGTTGGTCTCCAAGGCGTGGTCCAGATAGTTCAGGCCGAGACAGATGATCTTTGCGGGATCCTGGATAGGCGGCAGGTAGCTGAGCTTCTTCTCGTCCACCACCGCGTCCTTGCCGGCCTTGGCGGCGGCCGCCGCGGCGTTCTCGAGCGCCCTGGCCCCACCGGCCAAAAGGCCCTTGAGATCGCGCTGCAGCTCTGGCGCGGCGACGGAGAGATCGACCAGCTTGCGTCCCTTGCGGACGCCGAGCGTCGGCACGCCGTTCTTGGCAAAATTGACGATACGCATGTGGTTCGTGTCCTCCCCAGTTTCTTGGAAGCGTATTGAAAGAGGGCGCCAACATAAGCCATGGCTCGCGGGCTGCCTAGCGGCCTTTCGTCGCGTCGGCCGAGGCCGCGCGTCGGAGGCGGATTTCGACCGTATCGACGCCGGCGAGGTCGCGAAAGCCACCGCCGGTGATCTCGAAACCGTGCCGGAGGTACCAAGCGAGGGCGTCGTCGTTGACGGCGAAACACGTCAATGTCAGGGCGTCGCCGCCGGCCGCCCTTTGAACGGCGTCGACCAGGTGTTCGCCGATGCCGCGCCCTTGGGCATCGGGTGCGACGAAGAGGTAGCGGAGGTGGGGGCGGTCCGGGTCGTAGTCGGCGAAGCCGAGCACGTGGTCCGCCGCGTCGACGGCGACCAAACGGGCATAGCCTTCCGCCGCCAGTGGCGAGGTGTCCTCGAAATAAATCTGGGCGTGGGGCAATCGCTCGGCTGTCGGCGCGGCCTTGGTGGCGGCTGAGATGATCCGCCCGCAGGCCGCGTCGTCTTCCGCCCGGCCGGGTCGGAGGGTGGGCGCCATTGGTTCGTCAGTCGGCGGCTTGAGCCTTGCCCGCCGGTGGTGGGGCCGCTGTCTTGCGTCGGCCCAGCAGCTCCAGCAACCCGCCCAGCACGCCCTTTGGCAGGAAGATGATGAAGAGGATCAACATGATGCCGTAGATCGTGTTGTCGAGCCCGACCATCGTGACGCCGATCGCGATGCGCAGCGATTCCGCCAGCACGATGGTGATGATGGCGCCGACCGTCGGGCCCAGCATGACGAAGATGCCGCCGGCGACGACGGCGAAGACGATCTGCAGCGAGATGAAGATGCCGCTCACCGTGTCGGGGGCGATGAACATCTGATACTGGGCGAACAGCGCCCCGGCGAAGGCGGTCATGACGGCGCTCAAGGTGGTGATCTTCAGCTTCTCGCGGGTTACCCAGACGCCGGCGGAAGCGGCGGCGTCCTCGTCCTCGGATATCGCCTCCAGCGCGTAGCGGTCCATCGAGCGGTCGACCCGATGCCAGATGTAGAGCCCTACCGCCCAGGCGGCCAGCGCGATGAAGTAGAAGACCTCGCGGTTGGGAAACTGCACCGCAATGATCCGCTCCAGCAGCGTCGCGTCCGCCGCCAGCAGGCGCGGCGTGAAGCCGAGCGAGCCGCCGGTATAGTCACGCGTCGCCATGATAATCTGGCGCACGATCTCCGACAGCGCCAGGGTCACGAGGGCGAAGTAGTGGCCGACGATGCGAAAGCGAAAGCAAGGATAGCCGATTATCATCGCCACCAACGCGACCAGACAGAGCGTGATCGGAATGCCGAGCCAGGGCGACAAGCCGGCGTAGTTCCAGAGCAGCGACGAGCCGTAGGCGCCCATCCCCATGAAGGCGCCATGGCCGAGCGAGACCAGGCCGAAGCGTCCCATCAACGACCAACTGGTATAGGCGAAGGACCAGATCAGGATCAGCACCATGATGTGCAACGGATAGGCGAGCCAGCCCGCGTCCGTTTCGAGGAACGGCAGCGCGATCAGCCCCAGGGCGGCGATCGCGCCGGCCAAATGGCGCTTGTTGGATAGATCGAAGCCGATCATGACTTCTTCCCCAGAATACCCTCGGGCCGGATGAACATGATGACGATGAAAAGCACGAAGGCGAAGACGTAGCCCCATTCCAACTCGGCGTAGAAGCCGCCGAGGGAGATCACCTCGCTCAGGATGAAGGCGGCGATGAAGCCGCCGATCATGTTGCCGAGCCCTCCCATGACGCAGATCACGAAGGTGATCGGCCCGAAGGATAGCCCGACGAAGGGGTGCACGTCGTATTGCAGGACCAACAGCGACGCCGCCAGACCGGCCAGACCGCCACCGACGGCCGAGGTCACCCAGTAGATCTTGCGGCTGTCGACGCCCATCAGGACCATGATCTCGCGGTCCTGGCTGATCGCCCGGATGGCGGTGCCGAGAAAGGTTCGGTTGAGAAACAGATAGAGCGCGATCATGCCGACCGCGGCGATCCCGAAGGCCAGCAGTCGGGCGAAGGAGAAATAGATCTCCATCCACTCCAGCACCGGCAGGCGAAGGCCGAGGTTCTTGAACTCGATGCCCCAGAGCAGGGTCGCGAAGCTTTGTAGGAAAAACAGCAGCCCGCCGGTGGCCAAGAGCTGATTGATCGGGGGCGAGCCCAGGATCGGCGAGATGATCATGTAGTGAACGAGGAATCCAATGACGCCGCAGAAGGCGATGGCCAGGATCGCCGCCGGGATCATCGGCACGCCGTAGACCACATGCAGCCAATACATGGCGTACATACCGAACATCACGATCTCGGCGTAGCAGATCCAAACCACGTCGACGACGCCGAAGATCAGGTTGAGGCCGAGCGACAACAGCGCCAGCACACCGCCGAACAAGAGGCCGTTGACCAGCGCCTCGGTCAGGAAGGGGAGGTCGTCGATGAATGTCTCGAACATGGTTTCGGCTTTCTCTCCCCGGTATCCTCAGACGCCGATATAGGCCTTGCGGATGGTCTCGCTTTCCATCAGATCCGCGGCATCGCCACTCTCGACCAGCGAGCCCGCTTCCAGAAGGTAGGCTCGGTCGACCACCTTCAGCACCTGTTGCACGTTCTGCTCCACGATCAACACGGTGTAGTCTTCCTGCCGGATGCGCCGGACCAGCTCGAAGACCTGCTGCACGATCACCGGCGCCAGTCCCGCCGAGGGCTCGTCCATCAACAACAGCTTCGGTCGAGACATCAGGGCCCGGCCGATCGCGCACATCTGTTGCTCGCCCCCCGACAGGGTGCCGGCCAGTTGCTTGCGCCGCTCCAACAGGCGGGGGAAAAGCTCGTAGACGAAGTCCAGCCGCTCCTTGCCTTGCGTCCGGGCGGACTTGTGGAAGCCGCCCATCCGTAGGTTGTCCTCGATCGACATCCGCGGGAAGAGGCGCCGATTTTCCGGCACGTGCGCGATACCGAGGCCGACGATCTCGTGCGGGCGGATCTCGGTCAGCGATCGCCCCTCCATCATCAGCGTTCCCGAGCGCGGCGCGATCAGACCCGAAATGACGCGCATCAGCGTGGTCTTGCCGGCCCCGTTGGGGCCGATCACCGCTACCGCCTCGCCGGCGGCGACATCGAGATCGATGCCGAAAAGGGCCTGGAAGGAGTCGTAGCCGGCGTTGAGGCCTCTGATCTCGAGCATCGTTGAATTACCCGTCTTGCGCCGGAGGATGGGGTGTTAAGATCCGGCCGCGGCGGTGGCTTGCACCGCGTCGGAATCAGTGCCGAGATAGACTTCGATCACCTTGGGGTGTTGTGCCACCTCGGTCGGCAGGCCCTCGGCGATCTTCTCGCCGTGGTCCAGCACCATCACCCGATCGACGACCCGCATCAAAACGCCCATGATGTGTTCGACCCAGACGATGGTGATGCCGAGGTCGCGGCGGATCCGCTCCAGCATCTCGGCGGCCTGGTCCATCTCGTGTTCGTCGAGGCCGCCCAGGCTTTCGTCCGCCAGCAGCAGCTCGGGATTGGTCGCCAGCGCGCGGGCGAGTTCGAGCTTCTTCAAGCCCGCGGCGCCCAGAGTGTCGACCCGCGCCGTTGGATCGGTCGGCAGTGCCACCATTTCCAAGGCCCGCTCCGCCGCCTCCCAGGCCTCGCGTCGGCCGATGCCGCTCTGGCCGAAGTAGCCGGCGACGGCGACGTTCTCCAGGATCGAAAGCTTCTTGAAGGGCCGGGGGATCTGGAAGGTGCGCCCGATCCCCAGGCCGCAGACGCGGTGGGGAATGGTGCCGCCGATCTCTTTGCCGCCGAACTTGATCGAGCCGGCGGTGGGCTTCAGGGCGCCCGAAATCATGTTGAAAATGGTGCTCTTGCCGGAACCGTTGGGGCCGATCAGACCCAGAATCTCGCCGCGCTCGACCTCGAAGGAGACCTGATCGACGGCGGTGAAGCCGTCGAAGCGCTTGGTCAGCGCTTCGACGGCCAGGATGGCATCAGCCATTGCTGCCTCTCAACCGATCGGTGGTTTTGAAATCGCGCCTCACTTGGAGTAAGGCGACGACTTCGGCAGCGGCAGCACCGGGTCGATCGAGGCCAGCTCCTTCGGCCAGACGATGAACGCCTTGCCGTCGATGTACTGCACCACGACGGGATCGGCGCGGTCGTTCTGCCCGGCCATCGCGGCATCGGACGGATTGAACTTGACGCCGAAGCCCATCAACGTGCCGCCGACCGGGATGTCGGTCTCCAGCGCGGCCTTGCGGAGCGACTCGGCGTCGATGCCGCCGTACTTCTTGATCGCGCGCGGCAGCACGTCGGTGAAGAAGACGTAGGAGTTGCTGGCGGCCATGCCGACATGGGCCGAGAGGG
>PVBE010809704.1_pt1 | contig 28707 bp, 25 predicted proteins | sample 1631181 | NCBI WGS metagenome assembly PVBE01 (sample SAMN08397723, study PRJNA350692) | Marine metagenome, whole genome shotgun sequencing project. | isolation source: water | place: Pacific Ocean | collected 2012-04
CGGCGGAGGTCAAGGCCTAGATGGAGCTGAGGACAGTACGGTACGCGCGACGGACAGGTCGTGGGACCTGCTTGGGAAGGACCCGGTAGCCCTCGCCGAGGAGCTCGGTCATCCCCGCATGCGTGCCCTGTTTCTCGGCCTTCGGGGGGAGCTGCAGTTCGCCCAGGGGCAAGCGGACGTGGCCCGCGTGTCGATGCTGTCGGCCAGGACCCTCCTGGCCGACGCCAGCCTCCGCTCCGACCTGCACGACCTGCTGATGCGGTGGTCCGAACGGGAGGCCGACCTCGGCGAGCTCGATCGTTCCGAGGAGCTGCACCACGAGGCGGTCCACGAGGCCGAGCTGTCGATGGCCGACGAACCTGCCAGCGTGCTGGGGCGGTGATTCGCTAACCTCGGTTGGTGGCGAAGAAGCTCCAAATCGATCAGCCCATCCCGGTCGGCCCCTTCGAGCTGACCGAGCTCCTGGGACGCGGCGGCATGGGCACCGTCTGGCGGGGACGTCACCGGGTCGACGGCGTGCCCGTCGCCATCAAGCTGATTCGACCGTCGCTGCGCTGGGGAAGCCGCATCCTGGAGCAGTTCGCGATCGAGGTGCGGGCCGTCGCGTCGCTGCACCACCCCGCGATCGTGCACGTGCTCGACCTGGGCGAGGTCACCGACGCCGAGGCTGAGGCCAGCGACGGACACCTCCCCGCGGCGTCGCCGTGGCTCGTGATGGAGCTCTGCTCCGGGGGCACGCTCCACGACCACCGCGGGATGCTCAGCTGGCCGCGGGTGCGTCCGGTGCTGCTGTCCCTGCTGGATGCCCTCGCCCACAGCCACGCGCGCGGGGTCATCCACCGGGACATCAAGCCCGGGAACGTGCTCATCGGCACGTCGCTGGACCAGCGGCCGGGGCTGAAGCTCACCGACTTCGGCATCGCCCGCATGGCCGACCCCGACAGCGGCGACGTGAGCCTGGAGACCGAGTTTGCGGGGAGTCCGGCCTTCTGCGCGCCGGAGCAGCTCCTGGGGGAGGTCCGCCGCATCGGTCCGTGGACGGACCTGTACGCCGTCGGCTGCCTGGCGTGGGCGCTGCTGACGGGGTCGCCGCCCTACGGGAGCCACCAGCCGCTGGCCAAGCTGATGGCGGCCCACGTCGGCGGCAAGCTGCCCGATCTGGAGCCCCTCGATCCAGTGCCCCCGGCGCTGGTGACGTGGCTGCACACCCTGCTGGCGCGTCGTCCCGAGGACCGCTTCCAGTGCGCCGCGGACGCCGCCTGGTCGCTGCGCGAGCTCGCCCCCATGGCTCTAGAGGAGGCGCTCGCGGCGGACCTCATCCCCGCCGGTGAGGCGCTGGGGCGGGCGACCCGGACCCAACTGCTGTCGATGGCCTCGGGCGGCGACCAGACCGCGGCGTTGACGATGTCGGAGGACGCGACCCGGGTGGACGCCACCGCCCTCGCCCTCACCGACTCGCTGCCGATCCCCGAGAACCCTCCGGAAGAGCAGGCCGCAGCGCCCGACACCGAAGTCCGGCACCCCCGTCCTCCCACTCCGGAAGACTGGCGGCGTCCCGAGTCGTCCCCGCCCCCGCGGCTGTTCGGCGCCGGCCTGGGGCTGTACGCGAGCCGCACGGTGCCGCTGGTGGGGCGGCACGAGGAACGGGATCGGATCTGGGGCGCGCTCCACGACGTGATCCGTGAAGGCACCTCCCGCGGGGTGGTGGTGCGGGGGGCCTCCGGCGTGGGCAAGAGCCGGCTCGTCAAGTGGATGGCGGAGCGGGCCGAGGAGCTTGGGGTCGCCAGCGTCGTGCGCGCCGTGCACGCCGATCCCGCCGGTCCCGCCGACGGCATCGGCCCGATGGTCGCGCGCCTGCTGTCGGCCCGAGGCACCCGTCGCAACGGACTGCTTCTGGCCGCCGGCCGCTGGCTGGGGGCGCGCGGGCGCAAGGACATGTACCTGCGGTCGGCCGCCGCCGAATTGGTGCAGCCGGGGGTCAGCCGGGCCCTCGATGCCGAGTACCGGGTCCGCTTCGACAAGCCCGAGCATCGACACCAGACCCTGTCGGATCTGCTCGCCCTCGAGGCCGCTCGGCGTCCCGTGATCCTCTGGCTGGACGACGCGCAGTGGGGCGGCGACGCGCTCCGCCTCGCGCATCACCTGATCAGCCGCCGCAACGACGAGCGCCACCCGGTGCTCCTGCTCCTGACCGTGCGCGACGAAGGGCTCGCGGACGGCAGCGACGAAGCCGCCCAACTCGACGCCCTCCTGGCCCTGGACGGGACCCAGCCGCTGCCTTTGACGCGGCTGCTGGAGGCCGACCACCGCCGGTTGGTGCACGAGCTCCTTCGGCTGGACAGCCGCCTCACCGAGGAGGTCGTGCAGCGCACCGGAGGGAGCCCGCTGTTCGCCCTCCAGCTCGTCGGCGACTGGGTGCAGCGGGGCGTGCTCGTGCCCACCCGGGACGGGTTTGTGCCCGCCGAGGGGGCGCAGCTCACCATCCCGGACGACATCCACGACCTCTGGACCGCTCGCTTCGGGGAGGCGATCGGGAAGGACGCCCGCGACGCCGTCGAGGTTGGCGCGGTGCTCGGAGCCCAGGTCGACATGGCGCTCTGGCGTCAGGCCTGCGGACGGCCGGCGGCCGAGCTCGGACCGGTGCTCGTGGCGTTGATGCGGGCGGGCCTGATCTCCGCCACCGAGTCGGGCTGGGCGTTCGTCCACGGCATGGCGCGGGAGAGCATCTTGCGGTCGGCCGAGGAGGGCGGCCACCTGGCCTCGTTGAACACCCGCTGCGCCGATGCGCTGGAGGCCAGTGACGAGCCCGCGGCGGTGGAGCAGCGCGCCCGCCACCGGCTCGCCGCGGGCGACGTCGAGCAGGCGGCCCCCGATCTGTGGGCGGCGCTGGAGCATCACGATCGCCGAGGTGACGTGGCCGCCGCTCGGCAGGTCCACGGCCTCCTCATGGACGCCTTGAACGGCCCCGAGGCGGGGGCGGGGAACGTGGAACGGCTGCGTGCCCGCGCTCGCGGGCTGGAGCTGGAGCGGTTCGTGGTCGGGCCCGAGCGCGAGCTCCTGGATCGGGCCGCGGCGGTGCTCGCCGAGTCGGAGGCCGCCAGCTGCGACGAGGTCACGGTTCGGCTCCGCACCCTCATGGGCCGCCTCATGCGCGACGGCAAGGACCTGCCCGAGGGTGCCGAGCTGCTCCGCGAAGCGTACGAGCTGGCGGGGGCCCGCGATCTGCCCGAAGCGACCGCCCGCGCCGCCACCGGTCTGGCCTGGGCCCGCCTCCTCCAAGGCGATCGCAAAGAGGCGGCGAAGCTGTTCCGCCACGCCGTGAAGCTGCTGAAGCGGATCGACGATCAGCGCGGTCTGGCGCGCGCCTGGCTGGGCCTCGCCGAGCTGTTCAACCACGTCGATGACGACGAACAGGGCGCCGCCTACGCCCAGCGGGGGCTGGAGGCCGCGGAGGCCGCCGGGGACGTCGCCGTGATCAGCAGCGCCTGCGTGCACATGGGCTCGATCGTGGGCAAGACCGACCCGGCGGCGGCGCTGGTGTGGCTCAAGCGGGCGCGCCTGTGCGCCCAGCGGGTGGGCTCGCGGTCGCAGTTGGCCAACGTGCTCAACGTGCTCGGCGACGTGGCCCGCAAGACCGGCGACCTGGCCCTCGCCGAGGAGAGCCTGCGCGAGTCCCTGGTCATCTTCGACGCGGGCGGGTGGTCGTGGGCCTCGCTCGTGCGGCTGAACCTGGTGATGGTGCTGATGGGGGGCGCGCGCTTCGAGGAGGCGTCAGCGCCGCTGGAGTTGGCGCGGGCGCGGTTCGTGGCCGACGGGCGCGAGCCGATGATCCAGATCGCCGATCTGCTTCGCCTGCCCATCCTCGCGGCCCGGGGGGATGCCGCTGGCCTCGACTCCGCGCTGCGTTCGCACGAACACCAGCAGACGTGGATGCGGTGGGCCCAGGAGTGCCTCGATGGGCTCCGCTGGGCAGGCGCGATCGCGCGCCGGGGGGGGCTGGATGCGCAGGCCGATCGGCTCGATGCGCTGACCGCCCGGTACGAAGCCTCCAGGAACGCATAAGGCGCCGGAGCTGGCCGGCTCCGACGCCTTCACGCAAGCGACTCTCGGCACGGAGAGAGGAGGAGGTACGTGCCGCGAATCGATGGGCAGGTTCTAGATCCGCACCCGTCACACGGGGGTCACAGCTCGATCAGAGCCCCACGCCGAGGGCCGCGGGGGGGTGCACGAAGTCGAAGCTGCGGGTGGGCGCGCACGGGTCGAACGCCCCGTCGTCGGTGCCCAGCTCGAAGTGGAGGTGGCGGGTCTCGGACCGGCCGCTGTTGCCCATCCCGCCCAGCGGCTCGCCGCGAACCACCGAAGCGCCGACTTCGACCCGCACGTCGCCGGGGGCGAGGTGGGCGTAGCGGGTGAACAGGCCCTCGCCGTGGTCGACGATGACGTGGTTGCCCCAGCCGCTGCCGCACTCGCGCAGCGCCGTGTTGTGGGCGAAGCGCTCCGATTCGGGGCAGCCGGTGCGTACGTAGGCGACGGTGCCGTCGGCGGCCGCGAGCACGTCCACGACGGCGTCGTCCTCGTCGTCGTGGATGTAGTCGATGCCCTCGTGACCGGCGGGAGAGCCGTTGGCCCCCTGGAAGTCGACGATGTTGGTGAACGCGGCGGGCTGGGTCCAGCTCAGCTCCCACGCGCGGGGGGGCAAGGGCGCGGTGATCTGGATCGAGGCGCTCTCGGTGGCGTCGCTGTGGAAGCCGGCGCAGTCGGGGTCCTCGACGTCGATCGGCTCCTCGGCGGCGCACTCGACCTCGAGGGTGAAGCCGCCCGCGTCGCCGTTGTAGCCGTCGACCACGACGAACCAGTGGGCGTCGCCATCGACCGAGAGGGTGATGTTGTTGGCGCCCCGGTCGAACGCGTCGGCGCCGGCGCAGGTGCCCGCGTCGGAGCGGAGGACCAGGATGTCGTGGTCGACGAGGGTGGGCACGGGATCGACGAACCGAAGGGTCACCTCACCGGCGGCTGGCACGTCCAGCGCGTAGGCGATCTCCGGTCCGTCGAAGCTCCCGACCACGCCCGCGTAGTGGTCGATCACGTCCGTGGCGCCGTCGTTGAACGAGCCCGTGTCGGCTGTCACCACGTCGCCGCAGGTCAGCGTCGCCACGGGGGCGCACTCGGACGGACCCGCGGGCTCGCTGCTCTCCCCTCCGGCGTACTCCGACGTCGAGGGGCCGGTGCCGGCCGAGGCGGGGAGCTCGCAGCCGCCGAGGGCGGGCAGGAGCGCGAGGATCAGGGGAAGGCGGGCGTCCATGGATCCACCTTGCGGCGGGTGGGGACACGGCGGGGTCACAGGTGCGGTCTGTGACTCAGCGTTTGCGGCGGTTGGGGTTCTCGAAGTCGTTGTTGGTGCGCAGCCGCAGCCGCTCGCGCAGTCCTGCGGGGAGGGTGAGCACCTGGCCGTCGCGCAACGAGGCGACCTTCTGGCCGGTGTTCCCGATGGCGCCGTCGGCGACCCGGTACACGTGCAGGACGTCGTAGATGGAGTTGGGCTTCTTCTTCGAGAACAGCAGGTAGCGCCCATCGGGCGTGAAGATGAGCGGGTAGTCGAAGCCGGCCTCGAACAGGGTGCGGGTGGTGCCTGCGACCACGTCGTAGCCCTGGATCTGCTTGCTCAGCCGGTCCGCGTGCTGAAACACGATCAGGCTTCCGTCGGGCGATCAGACGGGCACCTTGCCCTTGCCCAGAGTCTGGCGTTCGTCCGTCTCCCATCCGACCAGCACGAGCTCGCCCAGGCCCGTTTGGTAGACCATCCGGTGCACGTCGGGGGAGAAGCTCGGGGTCGTGTACAGCTGCCCGTCCCGCACCGCCGGCTTGTGGTCGGTCACCACCGGGGTCGTCTGTTCCGAGCCCCAGTCCAGGGAGTGGACGGTGGAGCCCTGCACGTACACGAGAGCGGAGCCGTCCGGGGTCCAGCGGTAGGGAGACTGGATGTCGAAGTGGCGCAGCGCGGCGTCGGCGTAGACCGTCGCCAGAGCCAGGTCCCACACCACGAGGTGCGAGGGGACCGATGAGTCGAGGCCGAGCTCGTAGGGCACCGACTCGACCGCGATGAGGCTGCCCTCGGGGTGCACGTCGAACGAACCCAGGTGGTGGGTGTCGGTCAGTTCGACCACGATCTGGCTGGCGTGCTCGGGACCCAGCAGCCAGAAGGAGTCGATCAGGGGGGCGAGGCGGTAGAAGTCGCTGCCTCCGCCGGTCAGGTACCAGTCGTGTTGCTGCGCCTCGGCGAGGAACGCTGAGCCGAGGGCGTCGGGGGCGTCCCGCGGGGCCCGGGGGCCTCCACCGAAGCAGCTCGCGCAGACGACGGCGACGGCGAGCAGGCACGGAAGGGCGGTGAGTCGCACGACGGCGACGCTACCACCGCGGGCGCGCTAGACGTTGAAGCGGAAGTGCATGACGTCGCCATCGCGGACGACGTACTGCTTGCCCTCGACGCCGAGCTTGCCGGCGGCCTTGAGGGCCACCTCGGAGCCGCACGCTTCCAGGTCCTCGATCGAGAACACCTCGGCCCGGATGAAGCCGCGCTCGAAGTCGCCGTGGATGACGCCGGCGGCCTGGGGGGCCTTGGTTCCCGAGCGGATCGTCCAGGCGCGGATCTCCTTCACCCCGGCGGTGAAGTAGGTGGCGAGCCCCAGCAGCGAATAGGTCTCGCGCGCGAGGCGGTGCAGCCCGGGCTCCGTCAGCCCCAGATCGGTGAGGAACTCGTCCCGCTCGTCCTCTTCCAGTTCGGACAGCTCGGCCTCGACCTGGGCGGAGATGACGACGACGCCGGCGCCCTGGGCCTCGGCGTGGGCCCGCACCCGGTCGACGAAGGCGTTCGCCTCACCGATGCCGTCCTCCGCCACGTTGCAGACGTACAGCACGGGCTTGAGGGTGATTGGCTGAGCGTCGCGCAGGGAGGCGAGCTCCGCGTCGGTCCACTCGGTGGCCCGCAGGGGCGTGCCGGCGTCCAGCAGCTCGACCATCTTGGCGGCCACGTCGCGGTGGAAGATGGCGTCCTTGTCGCCGCCCTTGGAGGCCTTGGACCACTTGTCGAGCCGCTTCGCGGCGGCGTCCAGGTCCGAGTAGACGAGCTCCAGGTCGATGGTCTCGATGTCGCGGATGGGGTCGACCGAGCCGTCGACGTGCACGATGTCGCCGTCCTCGAAGCAGCGGACCACGTGGAGCACGGCGTCGACCGACCGGATGTGGCCGAGGAACTGGTTGCCCAGCCCTTCGCCTTTGGACGCCCCGCGCACGAGGCCGGCGATGTCGACGATCTCGACGGACGCGGGGATGACGCGATCGGTCTGGATGTACTTGTGGATCCGGTGCAGGCGCGGGTCGGGCACGGGCACCACGCCGACGTTCGGCTCGATGGTGCAGAAGGGGTAGTTGGCGCTCTCGGCGTCCGCCGCGGTCAGCGCGTTGAACAGGGTCGACTTGCCGACGTTGGGGAGGCCGACGATGCCGGCTTGCAGGGCCATGAACTGCTCCGAAGTGCGTGAATTGCGCCTTCTAGGGCAGAGATCACGGCTTGTCGACTACGGAGCGACGCAGAAGGTGTTCTCGATGCAGGTTCCGTCGCAGGCGCCGGAGTCGCACTCGTAGGGGGCCGTGCAGGAGACGCCGAGGCCTCCGAGGGGCTGGCAGGTGCCGTCGCCGAGGCTGTCGCAGAAGCTGTCGACGCACTCGCCCAGGAGGATCCAGCTGTCGTCGATGCACGCGTCGCCGACGTTGAGGCCGCCGGTGAGGGGAGCGACGCACAGACCGGTCCAGGCGTCGCACGTCAGCCCCGTCTGGCACAGCTGCACCGGCGGGATGGCGTCGCACGCCTCGCCCTCGGCGGAGGCCTGGCGGCAGACCCCGTCGCGCTTGTTGCCGTCCCCGTCGAAGGGGAGCGCGCAGTCCGGGTCGTCGTAGCAGCAGAAGCTGTTGGTGGAATCGCAGGTGCCGAAGAAGCCGGAGCCGACGCCGTCGCGGATGGGGGAGCAGGCGTCGCCGACGGTCGCGGTGCGCCGGAACATCGAGCGTTGCAGACCGTCGCCGGGGGCTGAGTAGGAGAAGCACTCGGAGTCGAACAGCGCCGACCGCACCTCCTCGCCGCAGGCGGCGGTCTCCAGGTCGGCGATGCAGGCGTCGAACGCCGACGGCACGTACTCGACGCGGCCCGCGTCGGCCTCGGCGACCCAGTCTCCGAAGGGGGCGACCGTCATCATCTCGCTGACCTTGGTGCGGCAGGAGGCTTCGCTTGCCGGGATCGTGTCGGCGAACTCTTCCAGCAGCGGCTGCGCGGTCCAGCCGCCGAACCAGTCGGTCATGTTCTGGGTGGTGCAGCAGCGAAACATGGCGCCGCAGATCGCGTCGGCGGCGTCGGTGTGGAACTCGCCGACCTCGGCGTCGCTGCCGGTGTCGTCGTCGTCATCGCCCGAAGCGTCGTCGTCATCGGCGGCGGAGCTGCCGTCGCGGCGCACGAACTCGTAGGGGCCGGCGGTCGCGCCCCAGGCCTGCACGCCCTCGGACTCCCAGCCCCGGTCCCAGGACTCGGTCAGGTCGGCGCCGATGGTCACCTCGGAGGTGGCGTACGTCGCCTCACCGAGGCTGCTGGAGCAGGCCGTCCCGTCGGTCCCGCCGACGAAGGTGGCGTCGTCGTCGTTCCACGTGACGTGCACGCCGCAGCCTTCACGGAGCACGACGTCGCCCTCGTCGAAGGTCTCGGTCCCCGACTCGTCGAACAGGCCGACCGCGGCCGTCGGGTTGGCGAGGGCGAAGACCTCGGTGTGGGCGACGTGGGGATCGTCGTCGCCGGTGATGACGTACAGCCGCTGGCGGTAGGGCTGCTGCGGCGTGTCCATGGACGCCTGCTCGATGTACAGCACCGTGCTGCCCAACTCGGGGGCGTCCACCGGGCAGGTGATCAGCTGGATCTCGAAGTACCGGGGGTCTTCGAGGGCCTGCTGGGAGCTGTCGAACTCGCCCGTCAGGTAGGCCGCCAGGGTGGCGACGGCGTCGAACGGGTCGGGCTCGGGCTGAGGTTCAGGGGAGGTGGGACAGCCGAGGAGGCCGGCGGCAAGAACGAGAAGGAACCAACGCATGGCGATGGAATAACGAGCGTTCGGTAACGCCGGGGTCACAAGCGGTTCGGTTGTGTCCTCCCTGTGACAGGGCTCCTCCTAGCGTGTCGATGTTCGCTGGGCACGGCGAGCAGGAGACAGACATGAGACGGACCTCGGAGCTTTCGATCATCGTCCTCTTCATCACCCTGCTGGGCGGTTGCTACGGGGTTCTCGACTCAGATCCCGAGCTGATCGATTGGTCCGCCGACTCATCTGCCTCCCTTCCCGAAGTGCCCGTGACGACCGCGTGGGTCGACTCGCTCGCCGGTTTGCCGGCGGATGAGTTGTTCGACGCGACCGCGCAGGAGATCGGCGTGCCGGCCGATCTCCTGCGCGCGTTGGCGTGGACCGAGTCTGGCTTCGCCGCCGAGGTGCGGTGGCTGCTGCCGGACGACGAACGGCTGGCCGAAGGGCATGCGGTCAGCGGTCTGCCCGAGGCGCTGATCGCGAGCGATCGCGCGGCGCACCTGGCGGCAGGGGCGGCGCGGCTGGCAGCTCTGGAGCTCCTGGAGGGAGCTGACCTGGACGACGACATCGCGTCCGCGGAGTGGCTGCCGGTCGTCGCCGCCTTCGCCGGGGTGGACGAGCCCTGGTTGGCCGACGCCTACGCCGCCGAGGTGTTCGCCGTGCTCCAGCGCGGCACGGTCGCCTTCACCGTCGCCGCCGCCGACCTGCCCGAGGCTGACGTCGTCGTCATCGCCCCCCGCACCATCGACGGCTTGGAGGCGTGGGAGCTGGACGAGGCGCCCTCGAGCGAGACCTTCGAGTCCGAGTATCCGCCTGCCATCGCCGGCATCGAGGGCATCGCCGGGACCCCGCGCGACGCTGGCATCGACGCGATCGTGGTGGTCTCCGGCCCCGGCTCCTGGGCCCGCGCCGTGGCCGAGCAGCGCAGCGCCGACGTGACGCCCGCCCACTACCTCGTCCGCCGCGCCGACGGAGCCGTCACGCAGCTGGCCTGGGAGGGTCGCGATCAGGGCAACGCGGGCGCGATCACCGTGCAGCTGGCGGCGCTGCCGGACTCCCACGTGTCGTGGACGCCCCAGCTGCTGGAGGGCGCCTCGCGCCTGAGCGCGTACCTGATGTGGCGGCACGATCTGCCCATCGAAGCGCTGCACGCGGACGTCGGTGAAGGCTTCCCCAGCGGCGGCTTCGCCCTGATGACTGCCTGCTTCGCTGCCGGCGGTGAGGACTGCGCCACGGGCCTGACCGGCTCCTCGCCGGACGCGCCCCCGCCGCCCAGCGACGACGAGGCCCGGTCGGCCGTCTCGGTGCCGTACCACTACCAGTACGCCAACAGCCTCAGCCCCACCGCCACCTGCCAGAACACGTCGATCGCGATGGTCCTGAACTACGCCGGCTGGTCGGGCACCCCGGACGACATCACCGCCCGGTTCGGCAAGGACCTCGCCCAGAGCCCCGCGGGCCTGGCCCAGGTCTTCAACACGCTCGCGGGCGAGGCGGGCCTGGAGGCGCGGCTGACCCCGAACACGTCCGGTTCGGTGGACGGGCTCCGGTCGCTCCTGAACGCGGGCAAGCCGACGATCGTGCACGGCTACATGACGGGCTACGGCCATGTGCTCGTCGCCACCGGCTACGACGGCGCCAGCTACACCGCCAACGACCCCGCGGGGAAGTGGGCCCAGACGTGGAAGGGCGGCTACCCGTACGGCTGGAACGCGTCCGTCGGCAAGGGCATCCGCTACGGCCGCAGCGCCTTCGAGCAGGCCGTGGCGACGTCGAACGGCTCGACCTACCTGCCGCTCTGGTACCACGAGCTCACCGGGGTCTCCGGCTCCTCCACGCCCGAGCCCGATCCTGAGTCCGAGTCGGACCCCGGCTCCGACGATAGCGGCAGCGATCCAGGCCCCGGCGGCAGCCCCGTCCCCACCGTCACCTTCCTGCAGCCGACCGACGGCGCCATCGTCGGCGACCCCCTGCTGATGCGGGCGCGGCGCACCGGCGGCGGCGTGCGCACCGAGTTCTGGAGTGACGCCTACCTGCTCGGCGCGGACGAATCGAACCCCTCCGTGACGGTCACCGACATCTACACCCACGGCCTGCGGAACCTGGAAGCTCGGAGCGTCAGCGAGTGGGGCACGGTGTTGGCGAACCACAAGATCCGCGTCGACGTGCAGGACACGGGCGACCTGACCCCGTCGGCCACGCACCTCGGCGGCATGACGTGGCGGTTCGGCGCCTCCACCGACCTGGAGGACGTCGGCTTCATGACGTTCCAGGTCGACGGCTGGCTGCTCACCGACGACGTCACCGGTTCCTCCGACGTCGACGGCCCCGACTACGACCTGACCTACACGTTCACCACCGAGGGCATCGACCGCGTGCTGACGGTCTCGGCGTACACGACCGAGGGGGACCTGCTCGCCACCGGAAGCATCACCCTCAACGTCTCCGACACGGTCGCCTCCAGCTGCTTCGTGGCGGGGATGATCGAGTGCGGCCGGTCCGTCGAGGGCAACACGTCCCACGGCGACGAGACCAGCGACGTGCTCAACGGCTACCCCGACATCGTCGGCAACTACGAGGGCAACGAGGTCGGCTACCGCTTCCTGGCGCCCAGCTCGGGCGAGGTGGAGTTCTTCTTCGTCGATCCCGATCCGGCCACGTACAACCTCGACATCATCCTGTTGGATGAGACCGGCGGGCTCTGCCAGGCCGGCAACGCGATCGCGCGCGGGTTCAACAACCTCGTGGTCGAGGTGCAGGGTGGGCGCGAGTACACCGTCGTGGTCGACGGGTTCGCCGGGGACGCGGGTTGGTACCAACTGATGCTCGACTGTTCGCCCTAGGAGTTCGGTCGCGGCCGTGCGCATACTCGGCCCATGCGACGCCTCAGCCTGCTCCTGGCCCTTCTGTACGTCCTCGGTCTGTACTTGACCGCCTGCACGCCCGTCCGTCGCGGCGGCGGTGACGACGACGACGACGACGACGACGACTCGGCCCCCGACGACGACGACGATGACGCAACGGACGCCGACGCCGCCGACGCCACCGCCGACCCCTCCTGGCCGGCCTATCCAGACACCCAGTACGCCGACTGCACGGCCGACATCGAGATCGACTTCGAGGGTGACGGAAGCGCCGACGCCTTCGGGTTCGAGGAGTACAACGCCGACGGCTACTGGGTATCCGTCGAGTACGACACGGACGACAGCGGGTCGGTGGACTGGACCAACACCGCCACGCGGGGGCCAGGCAACCACATGCTGAGCCAGCGGATCGAGTCGGACAACGACCCCTCCGCGGACTCCCTCACGACCTACCCGCATCGAACTGGACGCCAACGACGACGGCAGCATCGACTTCATCGGTGACGTCGAGGTCAACTCCGCGGGCAACACCGAGAGCATCGAGTACGAGGACGACACCGGCACGCCGGTCGCCACCCTGACGTGGAACTTCGCCAACCCCGAGTATTGGAACCTGTACCGCTACGACGAGGGCGCCGACGGCTCGTGGGAGCAGCAGGAGATGCGCGAGTACGACAGCCAGTGGCGCCAGACGCTTCGCTAGGTGGACGAGGGCGACGGCTGGATGAACATCTACGACTACGACTACGACTGCAATTGAGCGGTCGCCGTCGGGTCCAAGGCTGCATGGGCTGATCGGGCAGGCCCCGGGGGACAATCCCCCCCGGGAGGGACCGATGAAGACTCGAATCCTGTTCGCGATGGTGCTGCTGAGCGCCTGTGCCGCCGAGACCGAGGCGCCTGAGGCGCCGCCTCCGCAGACCTACGCGATCCTGGAGGTCAACCCCTCGGCGTTGGACTTCGGGGCCCTGGAGGCGCCGGAGACGGCCACGCTGACCTTGACCGTGACCAACCCGGGGCTCGATGCCCTGTGGCTGGAGGACGTCGGCATCGACGGCCCGGACGCGTTCGAGGTGCTGGACACGGACTTCCCCCGCATCCTCGGCCCGGAGGCCTCCACGGAGGTCCTCATCGCCGCCACCGCGACGGTCGACGAAGCGCTTGAGGGCGACGTCGTCGTGCACAGCAACGACCTCGAGGAGCAGGTGCTGCTGGTGCCCGCGAGCGCCCAGGCGTTGGCCCCGATGATCGAGATCGAGCCCGCGGAGCACGACTTCGGCACCCCGCACGTCGGCTGCGTGGAGGCGGCCGAGGTGATCATCGCGAACGCGGGCCGGCTGCCGCTGACGATCGACGCGATGGAGTACGCCGTCCTCGTCGGCACCGGCCTGGAAGCGGATGGACTCTGGGGTGAAGCTGTGACCCTCAACGCCGGCGACTCGGTCCCCGTGACCGTGACGTTCGACCCCGCCAACACGCTCGCGGCGCGCGGCGAGCTTCGGGTCTGGAGCGACGCCGCCAACCGCGCCGACGGGCTCGCCACGGCCACGCAGGACGGCATGGCCCTGCCCGCGCTGGTCGAGACCGACAGCTTCACCCAGCCCGCTCCGGACGCCGTCGACTACCTCATCGTCATCGACTCCAGCAGCTCGATGGTGGAGGAGGAAACCCCGTTGGCGCTCAACTTCGCCACCTGGTTCAGCCTCCTGGGGCCGCGCGATCTGGACTACCAACTGGCGGTCACCACGATGGACGCGGCCGATGCCGGACAGTTCCAGGGGACGACCCCGATCGTCGTGCCCTCGACCCCCGACCCGGGGGGCACGCTCTCCGCCAACGTCAACGTCGGCACCTCCGGCTCCGATGTGAGCCAGGGCGGGCACGCCGCCTGGTTGGCGCTCGAGGCGTCCATCAACGACGTCGGCGTGAACGGCGGCTTCCTTCGCCACGACGCGGCGCTGGAGATCCTCCTCGTCTCCGATGAGCAGGACATGAGCAGCAGCGCGATGGGGTGGTCTCCAGCGAACTACGTCTCGTACCTCCAGGGCCTCAAGAGCGACCCCACGAGGGTCCGCGTCTCCAACGTGACGGGGGGGATGACGGGATGCGCGGGAGCGGGCGGCTACGCCGCGTCGGGCTCCGACTACGTCAGCGCCTCGAACATCGCCGATTGGTTGAGCGTGTCCATCTGCGACGGCAGCTGGGCGCTGAGCCTGGGCGGCATGTTCAATGTCGTCCCGTCCACGACCTTCAGCCTGTCGATCGAGCCGAGTCCCGAGTCGATCGAGGTGCGTCGAAATGGGAGCCTGATCGCGACGGGTTGGAACTACGACCTTTCGATCAACGCGGTCGTATTCCAGTCATCGAGCGTGCCCGACGAGGGCGACGTCATCGAGATCGACTACTCGCCCGCTGCGTGTCTCTGAGGCTTTGCTTCTGCTTTTGCCCTGTAGCTCCGTGGAAAAACCTCAGATGCTGCGCGCCTGCAGGCCCTGAGGGCGCGGGATGGGTGCGTTGAACAGGTCGGTCGGGGCGCTGCGGCTACGAGCTAGGTCGACCGGTCCATCGATTGGCCCGTACAGGAGGTAGGCAGCGCCTTCGGTTCCGACGTTCGCACCGCCCACGATGAGGTCGGTGAATCCGTCGGCGTTGACGTCTCCGGCCGCCGCCACCGCAGAACCCAGGGAATCTCCAAGGCCGAGCGCGCCAATCGCGACATCCGCCTCGGTCGCGCTGAGAGTGCCGCTCAGCGGCCCGAAGAAGATGTAGACCACCCCGCCTGCGGTCGTAACGCACTCTCCTCCGGCTCCCTCGACGCCTGTTCCCGGAGCGCCGACGATGGCGTCGGCGAAGCCGTCGGTGTTGACGTCGGCCAGTTCGATAGCGTGGCAGAAGTCAGCGTCCGAGTAGATGTACTTGCCGAATCCGTCGCAACAGACCCAGCATTCGGTACCCAGCAGTGTTGCGTCCGCATCGTCGATGCTGTGCTCGCCAAACACCGGACTCAAGAAGAGACTCACCGATCCCGGCCCGGTGAAGGAGCCCGTATCACCCACAGCGACGTCTGGGTAGCCGTCGCCGTTGATGTCGCCCTTCCCCGCAACGGGGCTGCCGGCCACGATGCTCGCAGCCCCATCAACGAATCGAGTGCTCCACCCGCTGCCGTCCAGGCTGGTGGAGACCGGTCCCAGGTAGAGATAGGCCTCGTGGTTGGACTGTCCTGTGAGCAGGTCGTCGAGCCCGTCGCCATTAACATCGCCCGGGCGAGATGGCCACACAGGACTGGCTGGTGGGAGACACTGGGTAGCCAACGACGACCTGGGCGGCGAGATCGACTTCGCCCAAGACCGGTCCGTAAATCACCGCGCTCCCCGTCGGACAGTTGCCGCCCGCCACAAAGTCCATCTCCCCATCGCCGTTCAGATCGCCCGCCCCGACGGTGGTCGTCATGTTCCACTCTACGGACGGGGCCTCCGGATCGCCGGACACGATCGCGGACGCGGTGACTCCCTGATCGACTGTGCCGTAAAGAGGCCCGTTCATTAGGTAGAAGGTCACTCCACCGCCCGTGATGATGTCGTCGTATCCGTCATCGTCCACGTCGCCGGCCGCTGCCAGCGATCTCCCTGTCCCAACCCCCGGCCCCGGAAGAAGCTTGGCGTCTGCCCTGGCCAACGGATGCTCGCCGCACAGGCCGCACCCCACGCAGGCGCCGTCGTAGTCATCGTCGATTCCGTTTGCGCACACTTCGACTGCACCAGGATGGACGTCGGGGTTGCTCTCGTCGCAGTCGTCACCACCGCAGGCGGGGTCGTTGTATCCGTCTCCGTCGGCGTCGGCGCAGCCGGAGCTGCTGTCGTCGTCGTCCGTGCTCCCACTGTCGTCGTCGTCACCGGCGCTGTCGTCGTCGTCGTCGGAATCGTCATCGTCATCGTCCGGGGCAACGTCGTCGTCGTCGTCGATGGTCGCGACGCTGTCGTCGTCGTCGGTCGGGATGCACCCGGCCGCCAAGACAAGAGCCAATGCAATCGCAGCTCGCGGGGCCATCACGCCTCCTCCAGGAACGCACAGCCCGCCGATGGGCTGGTGGCGCAGCTCTCCGGTTGGATCGCGACCCCCCCAACGTAGCGAACCTGTACCGAGGGTCCACCGCCGTCGATTCGCCAGACGGTCAGGGGCGATCCGTCAACCACGAAGAATAGGTATGACGAGGCTTCACCCCAGCCACTGAGTTTTGAGTTTTGAGCGCTTGACTTGGGGAGGCCGTCCCCTTAGTTTCCGCCACCGCTCAGACCATCCCCAAGGAGGCGGCATGCGCGAGAAGATCAAGATGGTGTCGGAAGAGGGTACTGGGTACTTCTACACGACGACCAAGAACAAGAAGACGATGTCGGGGAAGCTTCGCCTCAAGAAGTACGACCCGAAGGTGCGTAAGCACGTCTGGTTCAAGGAATCCAAGATGAAGTAGACGGCGTTGCCGTCTCTTCAGGAGAAGTCTCATGGCTAAGTGCAGCTTTACCGGCAAGAAGCCGATGGCCGGGAACCGTGTTTCCCACTCCCATCGCAAGACCCGTCACTGGCAGTTGCCCAACGTGCAGAGCAAGCGCGTGTGGGACGAGGAGGGCGGCCGCTGGGTGCGTCTCCGCGTCAGCACCCGCGCGCTTCGCACGATCAGCAAGAAGGGCCTCGCCCAGGCGGCGAAGGATCACGGCTTCACCTACTAGCCGTTCCCCTCTGTAGAGTTCGAGCACGAAACCCTGGCTTCGGCCGGGGTTTCTGCGTTTGGAGGCGTTGATGTCGGTCGTTGTGATGCTGGTCTGCGCGGGCGTGATCATCGCCCTGGTGCGCTACGGCCTCATCAAGGGGCTGGACCAGCTCGCCGGCGCACTGAACTGGTCCGCCAAGACCCGCGGCCAGGCGACCGGTCTCGCCACCTCCGCTCCCGAACTGGTCGTGCTCGTGGCCGCCGGACTCTCCGGCGTCTGGGAGGCGGGCCTGTGGAACATCGCCGCCTCCAACATCATCAACACCACGCTGATGTTGGTCGCGATGACGTACTACCGGCAGCTGCACGAGCTGATGCACCGCCGGTTCCTGGACGAGATCGGCTTCAGCGTCGTCGCCGTCGTGGTGCCCCTCGCGCTCATGAAGCTGGAGCTGGACACCCACTGGGTGGTGGTGCCCGTGCTGCTGGGCTTCTTCTTCCTGTACCGCATCGTCGACAAGCGCATGAACCGCAGCTCCGAGGAGCCCGCGAGCAAGACCGTCGGCAGCGTGCGCCTAGGCCTCATCCTCGTCTTCACCGCCCTGGTCGCGGTGGCCGTCGTGGGCGTCTTCCTGGGGTGGGCCACCGAGGACGTCGTCAACGCCATGGGCATCCACCCCGCCATCGCCGGCTGGATCCTCGGGTTCTGCACCTCGCTGCCGGAGATGGTGACCTTCTTCGCGGTCTACAGCGCAGCCCAGGAAGAGGGCACGGCGGACCTGCTTGAGGACACCCAGGAGACGCTGGACAACCTCGCCAGCAGCAACATGGCCAACGCCGGTCTCATCTACCCGATCGGCCTGGCTGTCTTCCTCATCGCGGCTTCCGCCGGCGGCTGAGGGGCTAGATCCCCAGGAGCTTGATGGCTCCCCCGCTGCCCGCGATGGCGAGGCCGGCGAGGGCGTCGGCCCACTTCTCGAGTTCGAGCTTCGCGAACAGGCGGCTGTTGATGCCGCGGTAGGCCAGCGCGACGACCCCCATCATCGTGCCGATCGTGACGACGCCGAACAGCGCCGCGACCGCGACCACGAGCCCCCAACTGTGGGCCCAGGCGGGCGCCATGAGCAGGGGGATGAGCGCCTCGCAGGGGCCGAACGCGAAGATGATGAACAGCGTCCAGGTGGTCACCAACCGCCGGTTCACCTTGTGCTCCACGTGGGCGTGCATGTGCTCGTTGTTGTGGTGGTGGTGGTGGTCGTGCTCGAGCCCGTCCAGGTGCTTGTGCCAGTGGCTGTGCTCCTTGCCCCGCACGCGCCGCACCACGCCCCAGGCGAAGTAGACGAGGCCGAAGCCGATCAGCAGCCAGGCGGCCACGTCCCCGCGGGTGCCCTCGATCCACTCCAGTCGGTCGATGGCGACGCCCAGCGAGATGCCGACCCCGCCGAGCACGATCGAGCCGAGCACGTGACCCACCCCGCACAGCGCGACCACGCCCATGAGCTTGCGCATCGACCACCGCTGGGCCTTGGCGAGCACGACGAACGGGAGGCTGTGATCGACCCCGATGAGCGTGTGCACGAACGCGATGCCGATCGCGGTCGTGAGGAGGACGTAGACGCTCTCTTCGGTCATGGGAGCACGCTCGTGACGCGGCCGATGAGGTGGTCGGCGGGGAGCACGCCGAGCGTGCGGGAATCGGAGCTGCCAGCGGGGTTGTCGCCGGCCACGGTCAGCCCCCCGTCCGTCGACGTCAGCCGCTTGATGAGCGTGATGTCGGAGCGGAACGGATGCCGGACGTGGACGATGTCACCCGCCGTGGCGGGCCCGGGACGGACGAGGACCTCGTCGCCGTCGGTCAGGGTCGGCTCCATCGAGGAACCCTGAACGACGACCCGGGTTCTGCGCCCGAAGGCCCAGAGAACCGTCTCTACGAGGCGGTGTACCAAGCGACGTCGCGGTCCTTGGTGGCCCAGAAGATGTTGTGGATCTTCTCGACGATCTCCATCAGCTCGGTGGCGTGCTGGAGGCTGACCTCGACCTTGACCGCGGAGCAGGCCTTCGCGGCGGTCCAGAACAGCGTGTGCAGGTCCGGGTGCTGCTCGAGGTGGACCGGCTTGAAGTAGTCCGTCCAGAGCACCAGCAGCTCCTCCTTGGCGAGGTGCGTCTGCTCCTCCTTGATCGCGACGTAGCGACCAAGCTTGTTGAGGTAGTTGGCCCACGCGACGCTGTCGTCACCCGAGGGCGGCGTCAGCGCGAGGATCTTCTTGGTCATCGACAGGGACGCCTCGGCGGCGATGCGCGCGGACGACGGATCGTAGACGCCGCAGGGGCCGTCGCAGTGGGCCTCTGCCGTGGCGGCCGGGGTGGTGTTGCGAAGGGAATCGATGACCTTGTTCAGCATGAAAACGCTCACTCCTCGTGATTGAAGGGAGCGGATCCTTGCCTCGGTTCAGGCCAGTGTCAATTCGCTAGTCGGTGACGACTTCGTTCCCTGCTTCCTGCCAGGCGACGATGCCGCCGGCGAGGCTCATGACCCGGGGGAAGCCGGCGCGCTTGAGCACGTAGCTGCCGTCGATGGAACGCATGCCGGAGTGGCAGTACGTGACCACGATGCGGTTGCGGTCGATGTCGGCGGCGTGGTCCTCGAGGGCCCCGAGGCGGTAGTGCACCGCGCCCGGCAGGTGCCCACCGGACCACTCGGTGTCCTCGCGCACGTCCACGAGGATGGGGAGGTCCTCGCCCTCCTCGATCTCGAGCATGACGCGCAGGTCTTCGGCGCTGATCTCGGGGGTGCCGTCTTCGATGGCGGCGAGGTCGCCCTCGTCCGTGGTGTTGCCCTCGGCCTCGTCCTGGGCTCGGGCCTCGGCGCGGAGGCGCTCGATGTCCTCGTATTCGCCGACGCCGTAGCCCACGCCTTCCTGACCGCGGACGAATCCACGACCGGCGCCGGCGACCGCTTTGGCGGCCTTCAGGCCCTTCTTGGCGAGCTTACGAATCAAAGGGAGAGGTCTAGGAGAAGCTGGAGCCGCAACCGCACGTCGTGGTCGCGTTGGGGTTGTTGAACACGAACCCCTTCTTCTGCAGCGTCTCGACGTAGTCGATCTCGGTGGTGCCGAGTAGCTGGGCGCTGTGCGGGTCGATGTAGACGGGGAGGCCGTCGAAATCGAGGGCGAGGTCTTCCTCGTCGATGTCCTCGCCAAGGTCGGCGAAGTCGAGCGCGTAGCTGTAGCCGGAGCAACCGCCACCCACGACGGCGACCCGAAGACCGTGGCCTTCGAGGCCCTCTTCGGAGATGGCGAGCTTGACCGCGTCGACGGCCTTGGCGGTGAGAGCGATGGTTTCCATGAGATGCCTCCTGATCCGACCAGCAATATAGAAGCGAAAGTTGCAGTGTCAATCCGTGGTCCTTACCCCTTCTGCGGCTCCTTCGCCCGACTGAGCGCTCCTGCCGCCGACCCTGCGACGCTGAGCTCACCCCCCGCTTCCGGCGCGAGGCCAAGCTGGTCCCGGGCCCCCGCTGCTCGGGCACGCAGGGCGTCCTCCTCCTCCTCCAGCCCCAGCGCGCTCGCTACGGTCAGCACGGCGCGCACGTCGGGGCCCTCCAGGAGCTTCCGCGCGGTAGTCCTCCAGGAGCGCCAGGACGAGGCGCCGGGCCTGCGAATCCAGGACCGCGAGCGCCCGCTGCTCGTCGCCGGCGATGTAGAACGTCGAGTCGAAGTCGGCATCCCCGGTCTTGATGTCGAAGCCGATGAGCCCCTGGCGGCGCAGCGCCAATCGGTCGGGGACCTTCTTGGACTCGGCCTCGATGGCGAACACGTCCCGACCCCGCCTGCTCGCGGGACCCGCCTCCAGGCGGAGCGGCAGGCCGAGCCCCTTGAAGGACTCGGTGACGGCGGCGGTCCGGTTCTCGTGCTTGCGGGCGCGCCACCACACGCTCAGCGGCAGGCCGAACATCGCCGCGATCCCGGCGACGATCATCACCGACTCGGTGCCCCCCCACGCCAGGCCCCGCGCCTTGTTGTCGGGGCCGATGACGTTGAAGAAGGTCCAGATGGCGAGGCCGATCCAGATCGGCGCGCCGAAGAACAGCCCGCAGACCGTGGCCAGGATCCGCGTGTCTCGAAGCTTGTGGCCGCGCCAGGGGAGCTTCACGTCACCTCGTTCGGAGGCCGAGTACGTACCGGGCCTGGCGGGCGGTCGACTTCCCGACACGCACCGGGTCGAAGAAGATCGGCATGCCGTCGGCGCGCTTCCAGTCTCGGATGTCCCAGTCCTCCAGGGCGGCTCCGATCACGTCGATGTCGGCCAGATCGGGGGTGCCCACGCCGAGGGTGCGGGCCGCGCGGGTGGTGCGCAGAAGCTCCGCGTCGAAGCCGACCAGGGTGGCCAGGACGACGTCCAACGCGACGGCATCGGCGGCCGCCGCGATCACCCTGACGGGGCGGGGATCGCCTTCGCTGGGGCCGTTGCCCTCCATCGCGATCACGCCGTCGCACACGTTCAGCACCGGGGCGACGTGGCGGTAGACCTCCACCAGCATCTCGCCGAAGAGGTTGTCCCGGTCCCCCAGCCGCAGGTGCCAGGCCGGCTTGCGCTTGCCCACGATGCAGCCGAACAGGTTCTTGACCGCCAGGGTCAGGCCCAGCTGTTGGTGGCTCTTGAGCTTGCACAGGTTGATGACGGCGTCGGCGTCCAGGACGTCGCGGGCCAGCTGCAGGGTCAGGTTCGTGGGTGTGCCGGTCTTGATGTAGCGGGGGATCGGGGAGAAGCCGTGGACGCGGATTCCCAACTCGTCGGCGACGGTGATCACCCCGTTGGCCTTCGCCACGCCCCGGGCCGTGCCGAAGGCGGGGGAGTCGGCGATCGTGACCTCGGCGCCCGCCTCCAGGAGCTTCAGGCAGACCGCGCGCACCACCTCCGGGTGGGGACCGATCGAGCGCTCGGCGGGGGCCGCCTTGAGGAAGTTGGGCTTGACCAGCACCCGGCTCCCGCGGGCGATGTCCGCGGTCCAGACGGCGTCGATCGAGGCTTCGACCGCGGCGCGCTCGTAGGCGTCGCAGCGGCTGAGGTGGACCGCGCTCAACGAGACAGGACCGTGCCGTCCTCGTAGACGACCAGCCGCTCGCCGGCGGCGACGTCGGTGATCTCGACGGTCTCGCCGGTGACCGGGAACGAGACGGTGACGGTCGCGATTTCGGCCTGGCCCAGACCGATGTGCTGCTCCAACGGCTGCTGGCAGCCGACGCCGATGCCGGCCCGGACCTCGCGCATGATCGTGCGGTCCTCGACCTCGACGGTCACGCGGGTGCCGATGCCGCTGGTGTTGGTGAAGCCCGTGCCGCTGCCGACGGCCTTCACCTTGACCCAGTTGTTCCCGTCGACGCCGCGGTTGTCGAAGAACCGTCCGCCGTAGATCTCCTGGTCGCCGTCGTTGTCGACGTCCGCGTAGCTGACGCCCCAGCCGCCGTAGATCCACGTGTGGGCTTCGTAGCTCACCATCGTGAACGTCCAGTCCTGGTTGTTCCGGTACAGGTAGCTCGGCCGGGACGGGTAGACCGTTGTGTAGAAGAGGTCGAGGAAGCCGTCGTTGTCGTAGTCGAACAGCATCGGGCTGCTGTCGGTCTCCTGGTACAGCATTCCGGACTCTTCGCGCACGTCGGTGAAGTCCGCGCTCCCGGTCTCGGTCAGCTCGTTGCGCAGGAACATCGACCAGTCGCTCCACTCGATGAAGCGCGGGTGCGCCAGGTTGCCGATGAAGGCGTCCAGGTCGCCGTCGTTGTCCACGTCGCCCCAGGTCATGCCGATGGTGTGGCCGTAGTAGTACTGCAGCGATCCGGCCTCCACCTCGGTGCCTTCGAGCACCGTCCCGTCGGCCACCTCGGTGAAGTCGGGCTCCCCGGGGGTGCTGTCGTTGCTGTAGCCGAAGTTGCGGTGCAGTCGGTAGTTGCCGACGTAGATGTCCATGTCGCCGTCGTTGTCCCAGTCCGCGGGGCCGACCGTGCGGGCCGCCTTGCCGGTGCCTTGCGGCTGGCGCATGCCGGCCGAGTCGGTGACGTCCACGAAGGTGCCGTCGCCCTGGTTGTGCCACAGGAAGTCCAGGGCCCAGTCGGCGGTGCCGAAGTCCCCGAAGTTGGAGTGGTACAGGTCCAGCAGGCCGTCGCCGTCGACGTCGACCCAGGAGGTGGCGACCGTCGGGGTGTGCTGATCCGCGGTGCCGTCGCCGGTGGTGTAGCTCTGGGTGTCGTCGATGCCGGACAGCTCGGTGACGTCGACGAACGTGCAGTCGCCGTTGTTGGCGTAGAGCTTGTCGTCCCAGCGGCCCATGAAGACGTCGAGGTCGCCGTCGTTGTCGAAGTCGCCCCACATGGCGTTGCCGCCGTGCGTGATGCCCGAGGCGTCGTGCGCGTCCGTGAAGGTGCCGTCGCCGTTGTTGACGCGGAGGCGGCCGTCGAACACGTCGATCCAGCCGTCGTCGTTGCAGTCGCCGAAGCTGACGCTGCCGGAGCCCGCGAGGCCGACGCCGGTGGGCTGGTCCTCGGTGTCGGTGCGGTCCGCGAACCACTTCTCGTCGTCGCCGGTGACGTTGTAGCGCTCGACGTAGAGCTTGACCTGGAGGTCGCCGTCGCCCCAGGCGAAGGCCTCGGCGCCGATGGCGTCGTCGGGACGGTCCGGCAGCGCGACCACGTGCGGCGGGTACTGGTCGTTCTCGCCCGCGTGGGCCAGCAGGTAGGGGTCCGGGCTGACGTCGGAGTCGGCGGCGAGCACCGGCTGGCCGATCTCCCCCCGGTAGTGGTGCCCCAGCCAGACCAGCTGCGGCCACGCGATGTCGACGGGCTCGTCCAGGGGGAGCACCTGCCAGACCTCGTCGTGCTCGTCCTTGGTCAGGTCGAGCTCCCACTCGGCCAACGGGTTGGCGCGGTCCCAGTTGATGAAGTTGTGCCCCTGGTCGGGCCACAGGGCGAGGTGGGCGGGCTTGTCGTCGTCGCCGCGCACGTTGAACATCGCGCCGATGGCCACGATGCGCATCGGGGTGTCGAGGTGGTAGCGCACGGCGCTCCACGCGTTCTCGGCGTCGTCGGTGCCCTTGTAGGCCTCGCCGTCCTTCTCCGTCAGCTCGTAGCTGATGACCTCGTACCCCGACGTGTCGAACGGCTCGGGGGTCGGATCCTCCTCCTGCACGGGAGGCGGCTCTTCGGTGGGGCAGGCCGTCAGGAAGGCGGCGAGAAGGATCAGGGACAGGCGTCGCATCGGCGCCAACCTACCCCCGCACACGCGCGCGGAACAGTCCTGCTACGGTCCCGCGGATGCGACCCACCCTCATGCTTCACGGCGGCGCCGGCTCGATGAAGAGCATGGACGACCCGCGCGAGCGCATGTACCGAGCGGCGCTGCGCGAGGCGGCCGTGGCGGGGGCGGCGATCCTGGACGGCGGCGGTTCGGCGGTGGACGCGGTCGTGACCGTGAACGTCGTGATGGAGGACAGCGGGGTCTTCAACGCCGGCCTCGGCTCCGGTCTGACCGCCGACGGACGCATCGAGATGGACGCCGCCGTCATGGACGGGACCGAGCAGGACTACGGCGCAGTGGCCGCCGTCGAGGGCGTCGCCAACCCCGTCGTGCTCGCCCGCCACGTGCTGGACGACACCCCCCACTGCATGCTCGTGGGCCGCGGCGCCGAAGCCTTCGGGGCCAGCATCAGCGTACCCCTGCGTCCCGACTTTCCCTCCGCTCCGCGCATCGCCGAGTGGGAACGCCGCAAGGCCTTGATGAGCGAGTCGACGGGTTCGTTGGCAGATCAACTGGCGGCCCTCGGCGGCGTGCTCGGGGACGCCAGCAGCGACAAGGACAGCGACGGTCCCGTGGGGCAGGCCGACACCGTGGGCGCGGTCGCGATGGACGACCGGGGGCGGCTCGCCTCGGCCCTGACCACGGGCGGGATCTGGATGAAGATGCCCGGCCGGGTGGGCGACTCGCCGATGATCGGGGCGGGGCTCTGGTCGGTCGACGGGCAGGGCTCGGCGTGCGCCACCGGAACCGGTGAGACCATTCTTCGGACCCTTCTCTGTCGTGAAGTCGTCGATCAGATGCGCGCCGGCAAGGGCGCGACCGAGGCGTGCGCCGCCGCGATCGGGCTGCTGGAGTCCCACTTCGGCTCCGGCATGGCCGGGGTCATCGCGGTGGGGCCCGACGGCGAGCCCGGCTACGCCTTCCACACCCGGGGCATGGGCCGAAGCCTCTGGATGGGCGGCATGGCGGAGCCGGCCTGCGGGATCTGGCCGGGCGAGGACTGGGACCGTGCCGTTCCGGGGTGATCCCATCGCCGCGCGCGCCTGGATGGTCGGTCCGCTGGGGACCTCCTGGGACGACGGCAGCGCCGCGATTCGCAAGACGCTGAAGCGTTCGCGCACGGCCCGTCGGATCACGCCCGGCCGACGCATGAAGCTCCCCTACGAGGAGCTCACCATCACCACCCACGACGGCGTCGATCTGGCCGCCTGGTTCGTGCCGGCAGCCGAGGACGCGCCCGATCGGGGGGACCTGATGGCGGTGCTGCACCACCACTACGGGGGCCAGAAGGCGACCGTGCTGCCGTGGATCGAGCTGTTCCACCGGCTGGGGGTTCCCACGCTGTCCTTCGATGCTCGCGGACACGCCGCCTCCGGTCCGTCGCCCGAGGGGCGCGGCTCGTTCGTGAAGCGCGCCGCCGATGCCGAGGCTGCCTGCGACGAGGTTCGCCGTCGAGGGGCCGGCCGCATCCTTGCGTTCGGCCAGAGCCAGGGCGCGGCGGCGCTGTTGATGTCGGTGGCGTGGCGCGCGGATCTGGCCGGCGTCATCACCGACTGCGGTCCCGCTCCGGAGATGGGCACGGCCGCGTGGGGGCTTTCGGGGAACATGCTCGGCGCGGTGGGGTCCCGGAATCGGCTGACCCGTGCGGTGTTGGCGATGAGGATCATCCCCGGCACCGAACCGGTTCGGTACCTGGGCGCGCTCTGGTCGAGCCTCGCGGCGCTGCGGTCGACGCCGCTGCTGTGGATCTCGGCCGGTCGGGACGAGGTCATTCGGCCGGCGTGGTCGAGGGTCTGGTACCGGAGCCTGCGGAGCCGGTCCGACGCCTGGAGCTCGTTGCACGTCCCCGACGCGGATCACGTGCGTACGCTGCAGGTGGATCGCGAGGGCGTCGAAGGCGCCGTGGGGGACTTCATCGATCGGCTGACCGGCAGGACCTAGACTACGAGACCCGGATGGAAGGAATGAGATGCCCCACGTGACCCGAGCAGCGTTGATGCTGCTGGCCGCCCTGCTCCTGGTGCCGGCCTTGGCCGACGCCAAGCCGCGCGGCAAGAAGGCCCGATTGGCGGCCGACATCGACTACAAGCTGGTCGAGATCATGCACCTGCGGGATCGGGGGGATCTCGTCCAGGCGGTGGAGTCGGCGCAAGAGCTGGTGCGCACGCATCCGGACTCGATCTCCGCGCACCGCCTCTACCAGGAGCTCGCCGTTCTCAGCCGGCGCAACGGCCGCCTGATCGAGGCCGAGTACCGTCACTACCTGGCCCAGGCGCCGGACGATTCCCGACGCAAGCTGCTGCACGCCTCCGCGACGATGGCCGCGACCGTGGTCACCCCGTCGATGCGCCGCGAGGAGGTCGTGCGCGAGATCGAGCGTGGCCTTGCTGCCGCGCAGGGCAACAAGGACCTCAAGGCCGACGCTCACATGGTCTCGGCCGATCTGGCCCACCTCAAGGGCGATCGGCCGGCGGTGGAGGAGAACCTGCGCGCCTCGGTGGACGCCGCCCGCACCAACTACCTCGTGCGCGCCGACCTGTTGGCGTTCCTGGCGTCGGAGAAGAAGTGGGACGAGGCGGTCGAGATCTGCCTCGACCTGATCGACGAGGCGCCCTGGCGTCTGATGGCCTGCGCCATGTTGATGCCGCAGAAGGCGGGCATGCCCGGCGCCTCCCCGGAGGATCAGGACCGCATCGCCATCGCCCTGGAGAAGGTCGAAGAGGACTTCAGCGACGACGCGGTCGTGCTCCAGAGCCTGGAGTGGCTCTACGACTACCTGGAGGAGAAGCGGGGCTCGACGCGGCTGCGGAATCGGCTCGCTGAGCTGGATCCCGAGTGGAGCCCGCCCCTGCGGCGCAACCCGTACCTGGAGGCGCTGCCCGGCGGTGAGCTGACCGAGCAGGAGATCGAGCTGCTGGAGAAGGTCACCGAGATCAAGGAGCAGACCACCGGCGATGCCTGGGCCCGGGTCCGCGCGTTGCAGCAGCTGGGCGCCCAGATCACCGAGGAGGACCCCGCCCGGTACCGCTCGCTGTACTACCGCGACCTCGCCTTCGCCCTGCGCCACCCCGAGGTGCTGGACCGCGATGCCTCGCGAGCGGCCGCGCGGGCCGCCATGGTGGCGATGCCCGAGGACGCCTCGGTGCTGAACGAGTGGGCCTACATGTCGGCGATGGACAAGGTCGACCTGCCCGAGGCGCTGGAAGCGATCGACAAGGCCCTGGAGCTCCTCCTGGGCGTGCCCTTCGAGCCCATCTCACTGGAGCCCGGGGGCACGTTCAGCGACTACGAGATCGACCGCGCCGAGTCCATCGGGGCCTACGTGGATACCCGCGGCTGGGTGCTCTACCAGCTGGACCGGCACGAGGAGGCGGTCCGCGACCTCTACATGGCCAGCCTGCTGACGTCGGACGGCACGGTGCAGGGCCACCTCGGTCGCGCCCGGTACGCCGTCGGCAACGACCGCGGGGCCTTCACGCACCTGCTTCGCGCCATGGCGCTGGGGACCGAGGACGAAGAGGCGGTCCGCGCGCTCGCGGCGCACCTGTACGAGAAGCTCCACGTCGTCCCCGGCGGCCTGGAGGCGCTGGTGGAGGCGACGCGCGATCAGCTGCGCGAAGAGCTGGGCCTCGCGGGCGACCTGTTCGACCTGGAGTCGATGCTCGACATCGGCGGCCCCGGCGCTCCGAACATCGATCAGTCGACGGTTCCGTCGCGGGCGGAGCACCGCCTGATGGGCATGCCGTCCCCGGACTTCACCTTCGAGTCGTTGACCGGCAACGAGTTCAGCAAGGAGTCGCTCCGCGGCCAGGTCGTCGTCATCGACTTCTGGGCCACGTGGTGCGCCCCCTGCGTCGAGGCGCTGCCGGTGATGGACTCGCTGGCCCGCGCCTTCTCCGAGGAGGAGGTCGTGTTCCTGGCGATGTCGCTGGACGACGACATCGGCACGGTGCAGCGGTGGTGGAAGTTCGCCGACGCCCTCAACCCGGGTATGGCGGCCTCCGGCGCAGCCGATGCCTTCGGCGTGGTGGGCATCCCCGCGACGTTCATCCTCGACCGCAACGGCATCGTGTCCGGCTTCCACACCGGCTTCGACCCGTCGATGCTCGCGACGATCACCGAGGAGTTGGTGACGCTGCTGGACGCGGAGTAGGCCCCGGGCCTACAGGACCAGGAGGCTCATTCCGTAGCCGCCGGCTTCGAGCTCGTTCGAGCTGGTCGCGACGATGTGGAAGATATCGCCTTCGAACAGGAACAGCCCCAGCTGAGCGTTGGTGCCGTCGCCGCCGTCGTCGTTGCCGCCGCCCCACTCGCACTCGGAGTTGTACATCTCCAGGTAGGCGTTGAACTCGGTCGAGGCGAGGTCGAACGTGTAGATCCCCGAGGCGCCCGCGACGTAGCGGTAGATGTCGAAGTGGTAGAGGCCGTTCTGGCCGTAGATCTGGTCGCCGATGCCGAGCGAACCGACGAACTCGTGGAAGCCGACCCCCACCGAGCCGCTCTCCACCGGCGTGCCCTGGGAGCAAGGCTGACACGGGATGTTCGTGTCGCAGTCGTTGTCGAGGCCGTCGCAGGGGATCTCGGTGGCGTCCGGGTTCACGTCCGGGTTGCTGTCGTCGCAGTCCAGGTTGAAGTCCCAGCCGTCGTTGTCCTGGTCGTTCGGGTTGAAGACCGTGTCGTCGTCGTCGGTTGCGTCGTCGTCGTCGGTCGCGTCGTCGTCGTCGGTTGCGTCGTCGTC
>PVBE012354929.1_pt1 | contig 28707 bp, 26 predicted proteins | sample 1631181 | NCBI WGS metagenome assembly PVBE01 (sample SAMN08397723, study PRJNA350692) | Marine metagenome, whole genome shotgun sequencing project. | isolation source: water | place: Pacific Ocean | collected 2012-04
CGAAAACAGTGCTTTGCACCCAATGTTCCACGCCTATGAGTTCGTGCCCAAAGTTGTACTAATTTTGCCCAGCCCTAGGAAATCCGACCGACTGTATTGCATTCTAAGCGACGATCTCGCCGCACCCTATACCATGTGTACCCTGTTGATGCCGTGAGTCGTAGCCGCCGCCGGCTGCTCCGACCGGCGAGTGAATAGAACGCTCGAGCGAGTCTATTTCGCACGGCTCGAAAAAGGCACCGATTTCAATCCGAATTCGGAGCAGCCCGGGCCGCAGCATCGAATCTACGCGCCCAAGCTCGAACCGATTCTGAAACAATTGAAACAAATCTCACGCGGTGCGGAAACACGCCGGTTACAGTGATCCCCCATACTTTCTCCCAAGCCAGCCGATTGTCGGCGCGACTCAAAACACAACGAGGAGGGAGTGAGATGGAAGAGCAGACCCTGGTTTCACGGGAAATCGTCGAGGGCTACCTGGTGGAATACTACGAGGTCGACGACACGATCGGCTTCAGCGTCGCCATCACGGAGTCGGCCGAGATCGAATTCGATTCGGAAGATGTCACGATACCGGCGTATGCCCGAACTGGATGAATAGCCCGGAATTTGTCTAAATTCCGATCGGCGGCAGGGCGGGGCGCATTAAGGGACCTCCGATTAATTCGTGGAACGCCGCCTTGCGTTCAAAACCGTCCGTCTCGGCGTTGTAGATCTTGCCAATAGTCCCGGCTATTAGCTGCGCACCGCGCCTTGAGTCGAACAATTTTGAATCACAATCCGACTGTCCCAGAATGAATCAGAGGTTCCTTAGTTAAGAGGCGTCGTCAATTACGCATGGTGCTTTCGTGTTCCCATTTGTCTGTAAAGCGGACACGAATGGCGCCGCGTTTCGGGGACGTTTGCCGCGCTCTATTCTTTCCCGCTGACGCCGTGTCCGAGCCGCATAGGTAGATGCTCTCAAGGTCCTACCCAATCAAACGGGATGTGCTTGCTGGACTTGCCCGCCCAGTTCCATTCGTAGTCGAAGGCGTCCACAGTATTTGTCGTCGCCTTGCCCCAAGTCGCGGGTCCATCCCCGGGTCCGACTTCCGAGCCAGGCATGTTGAATGTTTGCACCCGCTTGCCGGTTGGGGTGGTCGGGCCATCGAGCGCTTCGGCGACGGCATCCACCTTGCCGGGGATTTTGACGCTCCAACGCGCCAGATCGTCGGCGATATCGAAAGTAATGGGTGCCGGCTCCACCCCCAGGGTCTCACAGATAAGATTGGCGAAGTTTGCCATGAAGCCTCCTGCCGACCCTGAGAAGATCTTGGCCAGAGCGTCACGCTGCGCATCATCCGCGCGCTCATCGACGAACATACCGAGAACTACCGTCTTTGCACCTGTCCATATATTGCCGTCAAATTTCGATACCGCGACCACGTTCATGTCATCGAGACGGACACTGCCGTAGACGCCTTCGCGCACGTGCCACGCTAAGACGCCCTCACAATGATCGTCGGTTGGCGGCTCCGCGAACTCGCAGGGGCAGGGCAGGTTGCAGCTACAAACGTCGAACCAATCGCCTTTGAGCCACCAAGTTGGCGCTTCTGTCATGACCTTCTCCGTTTTCGAATCGGCAATTGAAAAGCGTAACCGCCTTTGCCCACAAAATCGAGCGCGCGCAGCTAATCAATATAGAAGCGGTCTCAAAACTATCCGCGACCGTGGACAATTTGAGACCGCTTCTAACTATGCGTTCCAAAAGAAGCTTCACTTTCGTGCTTATCCCCGTGCCCGTCACCGCGGACTTGATCCGGGGCCGGTATGACGGCGACGGCGCACAGCCCTCATCCGAAACTGATCGATAGTCTGAAACAACATTCTAGGGCCTGTTTATCTTTCGTCGACGCCGCTGCTGTGGCCCTGTTTGTGGCCCAGCAAGGCAGAGGGAGCGCAGTGTAGCCGTGTTACATAAGCGACCGATAACGCGGCTGGACGCAAACAGGGTCGCAGCCCTTCGGGTTGCCCCTGAAAGACCCTCACTCGGCGTTGCAGCTTGCTCATTTGGAATGGCCAAACCACGCTCGCTGCGCCTTGATTGACGGCCTTTCATGGGCAACAGCGGTATCGACGAAAGATAAACAGGCCCTAGTGTAACTAAGAAAGTAGAGTATCTTTGCGGCGTGCGCCAGCGCGCTGGACAAGATAAGATTGCCCGCGGTCTTAGGTTTGAGAGTCGCGGCGCGCCGCCACGGATACTGCTAACCGGTGCTTAAGGGGAACTGAATCGAAATGAGATTTGTTATCGCTCGATGGGTTATGCAATATCGCGCGGCGGTTTCCGTCGCGTTCGTAGCGGTCACGCTTTTTTTCATGACCGGTTTCCCGAACGTGGATATTCGGACGGTGTTCAATGATCTGCTACCGGTAGACGACCCTTATGTGCAGGTCTATTTCGACCACCGAAATTTTGGGAATCCGTTCTCGATCGCCATCATGATCAAGCGCAAGGATGGCGACATCTATCACGCCGATACCCTGCAGAAAGTCTGGGATATGACCCGCGACATAGATCTGGCGCCTGGGATGGACCACGACACGATCATCTCGATTTCCACCGAGAAGCTGCGCTACGCGGAGGCGACGCCATTCGGCGTGAGCGCTCACCCACTGATGGATGACCATCCGCCCGTGACGCCCGAGGAGGTAGTGGACTTCAAACGCAAGATCGGCGTCTCGACCAACGCACGGACGTTTTTCGTCTCCCGTGACGAAACCGCAACGATGATCACCGCTACCTTTCACGACCACATAGACTATGGCGAAGCATTTGCATTCACCCAAAACCTGGTCGAAGCGGCGCGTGACGACAAGCACGAGATCTATCTCGCCGGCCAGCCGACGCTGACCGGCTGGGTCTACAAGCTGCAAAAACAGACCTACAAAATCTTCGCCGTCACCGTTGGCGCATTGATGATCGCTTTGGTGCTCTATATGCGCAACTTTGCGGGCGTGGCGACCCCGATTATCTGCGCGCTGGTCGCCGGCATCTGGGGGTTCGGTTTTATCGGGCTGATCGAACGGCCGATCGAGCCCTTGCTGATGATTGTGCCGCTGATGTTAGTGGCCCGATCGTTTTCCCACTGCGTACAGTATACCGAGCGCTATTATGAGATCTTGATGCATATCGCCGACCGCCGTAAGGCGGCGGAATTGACAATGGGCATCATGATGGCGCCCTCGATCGTCGGGATCCTGACCGATGTCTGCGGCATTATCTTCATCGCCATCGCACCGATTAAGTCGATGGAAAACCATGCATTGTTTTGTGGCTTCTGGGCGCTCTGGATCATTCCCACGGGTGTTTTTCTCTGCTCCATTCTATTGTCGTACCTGCCGATACCGGGGAACATTGAAAAGATTGTCGGCGGTACGAGCAAAGAGGGCGGCATTCACCTCTTGCAGGAACAGATCCTCAACCGACTTTCGCATTGGACCCACGGTAAACCCGCCAACAAGACGGCGGTGGTCGTTGCGCTCGTTGCGGTAGTGGCGATCTATCTGAATTCCCAAATCGAAATCGGCAATCCCGTCGAGGGCAGCAACCTGTTGTGGCACGACTCCGAATTCAATACCGCGGTGAGGGCTATTAACGCGCATTTTCCGGGGACCAATACATTAGAGATCGTGCTCGAGGCAAAGATCGAGGATTTCGAGAATCCGATAGCGCGCACGCCCAAAGTCGTAGAGATAGCGACGAAACTGCAGCGGATCCTCGAATCGGACGCGGAGTTGCCGCCGCGCGCGACTTTGACGTTTTCGGATTACATGCGCGAGGTCACGCGGCTTTTCGCGGGCGGCAACCCCAAGTGGCGTGAACTGGATCTGACGCGGGAGAATATTGCATCCGTGTCGTTTACGACTCTGATGGGTCAAAACGCACTCAATTTCGCTCACGTCTCGGATCCACTGTTTCAGAATTCGACGGTTACTGCCTGGTATAAGGACAATAAGCAGGAAACCGTCGACTTAGCCCTTGCGAGCGCAGAGCGCGCGGTCGCGATAGTCGGTGAGGACCATCCGGAATTTCGCGTGCGCCTGGGCACCGGCGTAATTGCCCTGCAGCAAGCGATGAACAACACGGTGGAGAAATACCATTGGCTGATCATGGGCATGGTCAACGGCGCGGTATTGCTGATCTCGGCCTTCGCCTATCGATCCTTTGTCGCGGCTTTCATCCTGCTCATTCCCGTCAACATGTCGAACCTGTTGCTCGGTGCTGCGATTCAGCTCCTCGGTATTGGTCTGGATATCAATGCCGGTATCGTCGCGGTCATCGGTGTCGGCGTCGGGATCGACTATGGGATCTATCTGCTGTCGCGCATTTGTGAGGAATTCAGTAACCAGGGTCAAGATCTGCCGAAAGCGATCAATGCGGCGCTAACGACGACAGGGAAAGCCATCATGTTTACGGCAACCATCATGTTGATCGGCATACTCCCCTGGTACTTCCTTTCCGACCTCAAGTTCATGGCCGACATGGGTCTGCTGCTCGTAGCGGTCATGTTGATCAACATGGTGTTGTCGCTCGTCGTCTTGCCGATGTTGGTATGGTTCGTCAAGCCGCGCTTTCTCTCGCGCGAGGATCTCATCGTCGGTAAGACCGTCGACATCGAAGACCTCGTCCGGGGCGCGAAGGCGACTTGACGTTCGGTGGTAGGAGATCCGCAGGCAAAGGTTGGGGCGCGCCGCACTGCCGCGCGGCGCGCTCGGTTGGATAGGATATTCCGCCGGGGAGAGTTTGCCGGCCGTAGAGCCGAGTAAATCGTTATGGCGAGAATAGAACTCATATCCGAAATCACCGGCAAGGTATGGAAAATTGAGGCAAACCTCGGCGATAGGCTGGAGGAAGGCGATACCGTAGTGATCTTGGAATCGATGAAAATGGAAATACCCGTGCAAACGTCGTCGGCGGGTGTGGTCACTGAAATTTTCTTTGCCGTGGGTGCGACCGTCGCGGAGGGGGAAACCGTCGCCGCCTTGGAGACCTGATCCCTTACTCGTCTTCGCAAGTCGTCCCGCGCCGCTCAGTACATCGTCGGCCAACTGGCGAGCAATCGTTTGCTACGCCCCATTTCTCCGTCCGGACCCATAGCGCGGCGTAATCCTCGGATCAGTTCGATGCGGGTATCTGCCGGTTCGATGATGTCGTCGATGAGGTTTAAGCCCGCGGCTTCCCACGGTGAGTTCTTCTCGTTCATCTCGGCCACTAGGCGTTCCCGTTCTTTCTCCGGTGCTGCGCTGGAGGCGAGCTTTCTACCGTAGACGACATTTACGGCCACTTCCGGCGCCATGAACGATACCTCGGCCGTCGGCCAGGCCAAGAAGCAATCTGCGTTCATGTTCGCGCCAAGCATATTGCAATGAGCCATCCCATAGGACTTACGCACGATGACGCTCAACTTCGGGACCGTCGCGTGATGCAGGGCGTCGAGGAATTGCATGATGCGCAGCGGCATCTTATGCGCCTCTGCCGCCTTGCTGACGAGAAACCCCGGTGTGTCGTGCAGGAATATCAGGGGAATATGGAACGAATCGCAGAGCGCAATGAAAGCAGTCGCTTTTTCGCAAGCCCCCCATCCCATCGCGCCCGCATTGAACATCGGATTATTCGCGAGGAAACCGACTACCATCCCGTCCATTCGCGCCAACGCCGTCATCAGACTGCGATCGTAGAGCGGCTTGAGCTCCAGCACGCTTCCCTCATCGGCGATCGTTTTAACCACTCGGCGCATGTCGTAGCCTTGTCGCGGCGAGTCCGGTACCTGTTTGTAGATATCGTCGAGACGACGGGTCGGCGAATCGCCGGTCCGCAGGACGGGCGGCAAATACCTGGCATTGGACGGTAGATACTGCAGCACGGTGCGGATCAGTTCGATGCAGTGCGCATCGTTGTCGGCGAAAAGATCCACCTGTCCGGTCGTGCGGGCGTGCAATTCCCAGCCGCCCAGCGCCTGGGGTTCCACGATCTCGCCGGTCGCGGCGGCCAGAACCGGCGAACCGGTGACGGCCATCACGGTGCCTTTTACCTGAATGACGATATCTGCTACGGCGGCGAAAAAAGCGGGGCCGCCAAAACAATCGCCCATGATGGTGGCGATGTAGGGTACGAACCGATCCCTCGGCGGCTTATCAATGGGCAGGACAATGCTCATCATGCCCGGCGCACCCATGATGTCCGGGATCCGCCCGCCGGCGGCCTCGCCCAGGTTAATCGTTGGAAATCCTTTTCTCACCGCGTACTCCATGCCGTCCAACGACTTCTTGTGCGCGACCCGCCCGTAGGCGCCGGCTTTGATCGTTGCATCGTCGGCGGCGACATATACCGCGCGTCCGTCGATGTCACCGTAACCCGTGATTTTAGCGTCGGCCGGCGTATCGTCCCGGTCCATTGGACGGTCGCTGTGAGCGAGCAGTCCCAATTCGTGAAAGGTATTCTCGTCGAGCAGTAATTCTATTCGTTCCCGTGCCGTCAGCCGGTTCGCTTCGTGTTGACGCGCGACTTTGTCGGGGCCGCCCATCGAGCGAGCCCGCGCTTTCGTCTCGGCGAGCCGATCCGAGCCGTACGGATCGTTTAGATTTGATTCGAACTTCTTGTCGTCCATTGAATGCAGATCCGTTGAGGGTACGAAGAGATCGATGACGACAGCGCCTTCGTCGCGATTTCGGGATCGGCCGAACACGAAAAAAGGACACCGCCGTCGTTGGCAACGAGTAGCCGGTGCGGTACCAACCCGAAGGACCGATCTCCAGGCATGCTAGCCGCCGCGCGTTCACACATCAACATCGGCCGGGTAGCCCACGCCGATCATGAAACCGGCTGGACGAGAACCGCCACGCTGCATTACATTGTCGTATCGATCGACATAAAGGCTGAGCGGGACGCACAACGCGTCCCCTTCGTCCTTTTTTCAACGGGTCGCGTCCACGACGCCGATGCCACGAATTGACGGGAGAATAGCGCGCATGGTTTTCGAACAGTACAGCAAATACGATGGCCTGGGTCTGGCCGATTTGGTTCGCCGCAAGGAAGTATCGCCACGGGAACTGGTGGACAGCGCTCTCGACGCGATCGAAAGAGTCAATCCCGAGGTCAACTGTGTCGTTCAGACCTTGCGCAAGGAGGCGATGGCGGAAATCAAGGCGGGGTTGCCGCCCGGTCCGTTCCGCGGTGTGCCGTTCCTGGTCAAGGAGTTCGGCATGCATTTCAAGGGCATGGTGACCTCGGCCGGTTCGCGCTTAGCGGTCGGGGTCAAATTCGACGCCGATACCGAACTCATGACACGCTGCCGCAAAGCCGGGCTCGTTACCGTCGGTACTTCGACGACTCCGGAGATGGCGTTCAATGCCAATTCCGAAGCCTTAGTTTATGGTCCCACCCGTAATCCGTGGAATCTCGGGCATTCGGTAGGAGGCTCTTCCGGCGGCGCCGGTGCGGCGGTCGCCTCCGGCATGGTGCCGATCGCGCATGCCAACGACGGCGGCGGGTCGATTCGGATCCCGGCCGCCTGTAACGGCCTCGTGGGGATGAAGCCGACGCGCGGCCGTACGCCGACCGGCCCCGATTCCGGGCTTTTTCTATGGGGGCTGGCCATCGAATTCGCCGAAACGAGAACCGTGCGTGATTCGGCTGCTCTGCTCGACGCCTTGTCGGGCCCGGAGGATGGGTACTTCTATACGGCGGAACCGCCGCGTCGCGGTTTTCTCACCGCCGCCATGTCGCCGCCCGGTCAATTACGCATCGGTGTCATCGATCAACTTCCCGGCTGCGCCAAGGCGGTGCGCGAGAACAAGGCGCGGCTCGACGACACCCGGGCATTGCTCGAAGACCTCGGTCACATCTGTGAGCCCGTACGCCTCAAGTATGATTCCGATGCCTTTAACGAATCGACCATTCGGCTGTGGGCGGCGACGCTCGGTTTCTTTATAGAGCAGTTTGCACAAATGACCGGACGCAAGATCAACGCCAGAACGTTGGAGGCCGTCACGCTCGAAGTCTATCGGTACGCCAAGAAACTCAACGCGATGGAGATGGAGTGGGCGATGAGTGCGCAGAACGCGGCGTCTCGAGCGGTCGGTCGAGTGATGCGCGATTACGATGTGCTGCTGACCCCGGGCCTCGCCCGCGATGTGGTCAAGCTCGGCGTACTCGATCAGAACGCCAAGGGCGTCGACATGATGGACTGGTGGAAGCAAATGATGTACGACTACACGCCGTTCACGCCGTTGTTCAACACTACCGGCCAACCCGCGCTGATGTTGCCTTTGTGGCAGTCGAAGGCCGGCCTGCCGCTCGCCATGCAGTTCGTCGGTCGCCTCGGTGACGAAGAAACCCTATATAGCCTTGCCGGGCAACTCGAACAGGCCTTGCCGTGGTCGGATCGCAGGCCCGCACATTACGCTTGAAGGACGCTGAGACCGTCGAGATCGAAGCGGTCGGCTTGATTTACGGTAGCAGCGGGCGGCCGGTGGCCGGTAACTTACCGCGAACCCGGAGGTTGCTGTAAGAGCGGGTGGTAAGGACGCTCAAGCGTCCTCGCCCGCGGCTTGTGTCCGTTTATCCAACTCGCCGAACAATTCGTCGAGATTCGCCGGATCGATCGAGCGGCGGCCCGCTTCGATGTCGTGAATCATTTGAATGACGGCCTCGTTTAGCGGTGTTTTCAGTCTCGAGCCACGGGCTTTTTCAAGGATGTACCCGTTGAGAAAATCGATTTCGCTACGGCGGCCGCGTTCGAGGCTTCTCAAGGTCGACGGAATGACGCCTGCGTACTTTTTGACGAACGGCTCCATTGCGGTGAGGATCTCTTCGCGCCGACGCGGGGAGTCCTTGGCGTCGAGATAGTAATCGTCTGGATTGACGATGACGTGCTCGATCCGGATCCCCTCAGCGCGCGCCGTATCCACGGATTCACGAAAAGCCAGCAAGAATAGTTCGCGTCCTATCGCGCAGTCGAACAGGTCACCGAGTCTTTTTCCTGACGCGGCGCATAACGCCGAGACAGAACCGTTCCACAGCAATTTACCCCAAAGCACGCCGACGATGTTGTGGCTGATCTCGGTCTTGATTACGTGCGCAAGCGTCTCGCGCAACGCTTCGATGCGTGCGCTTGCGCGGCCGTCCATCTCCCCGATAATAATCCGTCCCGGCGTAGTCCGGCGGTAGACACCGGGCGTTTCCATGTTGCACCCGAGCGCTACCGTCGCGCTGATCACCCGCTCAATGCCGATCGCCTTGCCGATGGCTTCTTCGACAAAACCGTTCTGATAAGCGACGACGTAGCCGTCGTCCGTGAGCAGCGGCAAAGACGCAGATGCGGATTCGACGACTGCGCCCGCCATCATGGCTAAGTATGCGCTGCCGAATCTTCGGTCCGGCGGTAAATCCGCCAAGCTCGTATGCGCTTCAGCCGCAACCCAGAATGCGCCGTCCGGGCTCGCTAAAGAGATCCCATCTCGGTTGATCGCGGCGGTGATATCCGGATTGGCGGTAACGAGCGTCACCTGCTCGCCGGCGCGTAGGAGTCCGCCCGCGAGCAGTCCGCCGATCGCACCGACGCCCTGGATGAGTATGCCGGCCATCGGTAATTGTACCGCGCTACCTTTTGCTCAGAAGCGAAAGTGGCAAGCCGAACGCCGAACCCTTGTAGAATACGATCGGCCGCATTTTTTCGAGGGATCGTCTATGCCGCAGCGCATCAAACGTGCCGGCTTTCGCGCGAGGCTGCCGCCGAACACGAAACTCGTCGCCCGTCCGACACGATGGGCGAATCCGTTCCGGATTGGCATTGAGGCGCGGGATCACGGTGAGGCACAGACGTTGTTCCGGCGACACTTAAAAGACAACGCGGCCCTGGTGGAACGGGCGAAAGCGGAACTCAACGGCTTCGACCTCGCTTGTTACTGCGCGCTCGATCAGCCCTGTCATGCTGATGTATGGCTGGAAATCGTCAACCCCTAACGGCTTGCCAGCGGTACGTACTCCCGCTCCGTATGCCCCGAATAGAGCTGCCGTGGGCGGCCGATCCGCTGGCTCGGGTCTTCGATCATTTCGTTCCACTGCGCGACCCAGCCGACCGTGCGCGCGAGCGCGAACAAGGCGGTAAACATGGTCGTTGGAAAGCCGATGGCTTTTAACGTGATCCCCGAATAAAAATCGATGTTGGGGTAGAGCTTTTTCTCGACAAAATAGTCGTCCGACAAGGCGATACGTTCCAACTCCATCGCAACATCCAGTAAGGGATCGTCCTTGATGCCGAGCTCGTTGAGAACCTCGTGGCAGGTCCGCTGCATCACTCGGGCGCGGGGGTCGTAGTTTCTGTAGACCCTGTGGCCGAAGCCCATGAGCCGAAACGGGTCGTCTTTGTCCTTGGCACGCGCGACAAATTCGGGGATCCGGTCGACGGTGCCGATCTCCATCAGCATCTTGAGCGCCGCCTCGTTGGCTCCGCCGTGAGCGGGGCCCCACAGGCAGGCGATCCCTGCGGCCACGCAGGCAAAAGGATTGGCGCCGGACGACCCCGCCAGACGTACAGTCGAGGTGGAGGCGTTTTGTTCGTGGTCGGCGTGGAGGATGAAGATCCGGTCCAGCGCCCGCGCGACGATCGGGTTGACTTCATAAACCTGGGCGGGAACGGCGAAGCACATGTGTAGAAAATCCGCGGTGTAATCCAACTCGTTGCGTGGATACATGAAGGGCTGACCGATTGAATACTTGTAGGCCATCGCGGCGATCGTCGGCATTTTGGCGATCAATCTCCGGCTCGCCACCAGCCGCTGATGGGCGTCGTTGATGTCTGTGGAGTCGTGGTAAAACGCCGACAACGCACCGACCACACCGCACATTATCGCCATCGGATGCGCGTCGCGCCGGAAACCGGAATAAAAGGTGAGTAACTGCTCATGCACCATGTTGTGGTGCATGATCGCGTGATTGAATTCGTCGTACTCGGTTGCCGTCGGCAACTCGCCGGTGAGCAGCAGATAGGCGGTTTCGATGAAACTACTGTTCTCGGCAAGTTCGTCGATGGGATAGCCCCGGTACAGGAGAATGCCGGCTTCGCCGTCGATGTAGGTGATCCGCGAATCGCAACTCGCGGTCGAGGTGAAACCCGGGTCGTAGGTGAATTGCCCGGTTGCGCCATAGAGTTTCGAAACGTCGATGACGCTGGGGCCAACCGACCCCGTCATTACCGGTAATTCGTAGGTTTGGCCGTCAGTGGATAGCGCGGCGACGCCTAGCGGCCGACTGTTACGTTCAGTGCTCATGCTTTAATTCCTCGTCCGCGGGGCCGCATCGCCCTCTGGCGAAACATTCGTTATTTCTGGATGGCAGGACGGTTTTTATTGTGATTCCGCGCCGCAACAAAGTAATAGTGTTTCAGTGTCGCCGTGGAGTCAATATCTGCTCGAGCCCTTCCCGCCGTGCATGTCGCGGTCGTCGGGCGGGTCACATGAGTGCGCCGGATCTCGATTGCGGCGCTCTGGAACGTTCTCGGGGCGCGGGATACGGCCGGTAAGTCCATGACTGCGCAGGCAAACGAGGCGCGCCGCCGGTTTTCTGCAGCTCGCATTTTAAACTGACGAGGCTTGAGCTAGCGTCATTAACAAAGGGCTGGTCCGTGCGGTTGGAGGGATATGGCGTGAGAACAATCATCATTACCTGTATATCGGCACTGCTCCTATTGGCGAGCGTCGGCGTATCGGCGCGCGGCTACGGCTACGGCCACCATGGGTTCCGTCATTACGGCCACCACGGCCATCAAAGCGGGCACGCCGGATATTTTATCGGCGGGCTGCTGCTGGGAACGATTCTGGCGCCGCCGCGCTATGCGCCGCCGCCCCGGGTTGTTTACGTCCCGCAGCCCACCTATGTCGTCCCGCGGGTCAGCTACGCGCCGCAGGCGCACGCGCCCGTCGGTCGACGACTGCTTCGGGACATCGACGGCAACTGTTTCGAACGCAAGGTCGACGCGCGGGGGAATGAGCTGCGCACGCAATTGGCCGCTGCCGAATGCGCCTGGTAAAGCCGGCCCGCGGCACTGCGCGCATGCCAATCGCCCTTTGAACGGTTAACGGTCCGCGCCGTTTTTCCGGCGGGCGCCGCCTCCGTACCGCTATCTATTGCTCCGAATAGCCCGGTGTCAGGCGATCCGGCCGCGCACGAGCCAGATCGCACTCGGCATCACGACGCCCTTCGGCGTGTTCCCTTTGTCTAACGCCGCGCGCATCGCCGCTATCGCTTCGGCGCGCTCGGCGGGTGCGGCTTCCTTCAGCGGTTCGGCCGCCGGACCCACCTTGGTCAGGAAATCGAGTGCCGGCTCGATGTCCCCGAGGTTTAACCGTTCATCGACCGCGGTCACCTCGACATCGCTAAAGCCCGCCGCGCTCAAGATCCGCTGTACGCGGCTCGGGTCGGCGAGTGAGAACGGTCCGGGGGCTTCGGGATCCGGTTTTTCCGGCCGCGGCAGGACCGAAAAGGCGGCGGCTACCGGCGCGCCCATCCACGGGTTTTCCTCCACGCCCCGCCAGCAGGCGAAGACGATGCGCCCTCCGGACTTACCGGCGCGGCGGATATTGGTGAACGCGGCCTCCGGATCGGGGAAAAACATGATCCCGAAGCGCGAAGCAATAAGGTCGTAGCGGCCGGCGTCGAAGGGGAATACGCCGGCATCGGCGGTTGCAAACTCCAGGTTGGTGACGTCGGTGTAACGCTCGCGCGCGACCTTAAGGATTACCGCGGAAATGTCGGCGCCCAGTACTTTTCCGGTCGGGCCGGTCGCTTCTGCGAGCGCGGCACTCGTGACGCCGCCGCCGCAACCGATATCCAGGACCTGTTCGCCCGTTGTTGGTGCGGCATGCGCAATGAGGCGGGCGCTCAGGTCCGACAGCATCGCCTCGAGCCGGTCGATGTTTTCGACCCAGCGCTCGCCGCCTTCTTCGTTCCAATATGCTTCTTGCTGGTTTTCTTCTGGCATCGAGTTTTCACCCTCAATGAACTGTGGACGGCTGCGAATTATCGCATGATAGGAGCGTCGCGTGGGGCGGCAATCAGCGTCGGCCGGCGTGTGATGCCAAATCACGAACTGCAGTATACTCAGCTCGAGCTTGCTTCGGCCGCTCCGGTAAAAGCAGGTACCTCGAACATCGACGACGTATGCTAGATCATTGATCCGAAATGTGCGTCGCGTTGTTCGTAGGACCGCCAGCCGTCACCCCGGACTCGATCCGGGGCCCTTATTCCGAAAGTGATCGATATTTCGGGGCAGTACTCTAGAAGTCGACGAACCTCCGGGAACGCGCGAGGACCGTCGATGGTCGACTTCACCCGGACCGTCAGGGAGCATCGCATGGGCAAGAACGAGCAGTTGGTATCGAGCACCGGTTGCGGCAAAAAAACGGTCGACGAAAGCCGCCGTAAGTTCTTGAAAACCGGCGGCTCAGCGGCGGCGTTGTCGCTGACGCAGCTGGGCGGCGTGGTATCGAGCGGCTTCATCGACAAGGTACTGGCGGGTGAGACGGAGCTGAACTACCTCGGCACTGAAGATCTCTACCGCGACATCTGGAAATGGGACAAAGTCACGTGGGGTAGCCACACCAATGCGTGCGTACCGAACGGGTGCTCGTTTCGGGTCTATGTAAAAAACGGCATCGTCTGGCGAGAAGAGCAGGCGATGCGAAATCTGGCCAGCAGTTCTGAATACCCGGACTACAATCCGCTCGGCTGCCAGAAAGGTTGTTCGTTTCATGCCAATCTATATAGCGATCAGCGGATAACCCATCCGCTGAAACGCGTCGGTCCGCGCGGAAGCGGCCAATGGCAACGGATCTCGTGGGACGAGGCGCTGACGGAGATCGCGGACGCCATCGTCGACGGTATCGAGGAATTCGGGCCGGACAGTTTCATCACCGATGGCGCGCACTTCAACGCAGGCGCCGTCGGTTTTACCGGCCTCTACCGATTCAATGCCCTGCTGGGCGGCGTGTCGCCCGATTGGAACGTGATGAACGGAGACATCTTCGCCGGGTTGCACGCGACATTCGGCAAGATGCTACTCGCTTACAGCGCCGACAACTTGCTCGACGCCGAGTTGATCATCATGTCCGCGACGAACTGGTCCTACACGGTCACGCCTCTCTATCACTTCATCACGGAAGCACGTTACAACGGCACCGAGTTCGTCAGCATCGTTCCGGATTACAACCCAAGCACTATACATGCCGATTACCACGTACCGGTCAAAGCCGGGACTGATGCCGCATTCTGGCTGGGTATGTGCCAGGTGATGATCGAGGAGGCCCTGATCGATCGCGAGTTCATGAAAGAACAGTGCGATCTCGCACTGCTGCGCCGCCGCGACACAGGTAAGTTTCTGCGTGAGTCCGACCTCGGCGACAACGGCCGCGAGGATCAATTCTATTTCTGGAACCTCGATGCGAAAAGTCCGGTAAAAGCGCCGCGAGGAACCTTGGCGTTTGAAGGCGAGCAGGCCCTGGAAGGCATCTACGTCGTGGCCTTGAACGATGGCTCCAAAGTTCGGGTCGAACCCGTGTTCGAAGGAATCAAACGGCAGTTGGCGGCCGAATATACGGCGGAGAAGGCAGCGGAAAAATGCGGTGTTCATCCCAGTCTGATCCGTAAGATTGCCCGCAAGATGGCGACAAAAAGGACCCTGACCCACGTCGGTTGGGGCGGGTGCAAGGTGTATCACAGCGACCTGAGCGAGCGCGCGATGCTGCTCGCGAGCGCGCTGTCCGGCAATTGGGGAAAACCGGGTACCGGACAGACCACCTACGCCTTGCCGGGCGACCATATGGAATTGCTGATGGTGATGGAGAAGCCGTTACACGAAGGCGGCCTGGAACCCATTGCACGCTTGCGCGAAAGCGTCGTCGAACAGATGCAGGCACAAGACCCTGAAGTCACTCCGGAAAACATCGGGATCGAGATGACGAAAATTCTCACTTCCCGTCTCTTGGGCTGGGTACCGCCGGCGATGTTTCTGCATAACCACTGCGGCTATGACGAATTGTTCGACAACAAAGCGTGGCAGGATCCGGCGTTGTCACGGTCGTTTACCGAGTTACTGCACGAATCGACCGAAAAGGGCTGGTGGCAACCGATGCACCTTCGTCCGGCACCCGGCAAGGAACCGCGCGTGATGATAATGTGCGGCGGCAACCCGCTGCGTAAGATCCGCAGCGCCGCCGAGATGTATCCCAAGCACTTGTTTCCCAAATTGAAGATGATGTTCGCGATCGAGCCTCGAATGTCTTTCACCGCGATGCATTGCGACATCGTCCTACCCGCCGCGTGGTATTACGAAAAAGCAGATCTCTCATACACCGTTACCAGCAACCCGCGCTTTGCTTTTATCGAGGAAGCCGTAGAACCGCAGGGCGAGGCGCGGAAGGAATGGGAAATTCTTGCCGATCTCGCGCGCAAGATCGGGGAGTCCGCGAGCCGGCGGGGCTTGTCCAGCTACAAGACTTTCTTCGGCGAGGAGCGCCGCTACGACGAATTGTGGAACAGGTTTACCATGAACGGGTACCTGAAGACCCACAACGACGCGTTGCGAGAGATGGTCGCAATCGGCGCCGCGACCGAAATATTTCCCAGCGGGGCGACCGTGGAATCGCTGCGCGAGGCCGGTATGGTAGAGCTGACGGGGTTCGGGCAGGGACTCTATAAAGATCTGGTCGCCAACGAATATTCGCCGCGCAAGCCGTTCTATAGTCTGCGCTGGCATCTGGACAACAAAGTCGTTTACCCGACGCACACGCGCCGCGCCCAGTTCTTGATCGATCACGACTGGTACATCGAAGCCGGCGAACAACTTCCCGTGTACAAAGCGTCGCCGAAAATCGGTGGCGACCACCCGTTCGTTATCACCGGCGGGCATCCTCGGCATAGCGTTCACGCCACTCACCTCACCCAACCCGAACTCATGCGCCTTCATCGCGGTCAGCCGGTCATGCACATGAATGACGAGGTCGCCGCAGCCCGCGGTATCGAAGACGGCGAAACAGTGAAAGTGTTCAACGATTTCTCCGACTTCAAAATCATGGTCCGGACTTCGCCGACGGTGGCACCCGACCAGGTGATCGTTTACATGTGGGAAGGACAGCAATTCGAGGGTTGGCAGATCTTCAGTCGTTTACTGATTGGTCAGCCCAAGCCTCTGCACCTGGCCGGGGGTTACGAGCAGCTGCGTTACTATGCGATCAACGGGAGTCCGGCGCCGGCGAAGGATCGCAGCGTCCGGGTAGACGTAAGCAAGATCGACCGGACCATCTAGAGAGGACGAGCGAATGGCATTGGCACCACAAGGCGCGGCGAAAGAGGAACTCAGGCGGCATGATCGTCAAATCGCCAATATCATCGACCTCAATAAATGCATGGGTTGCCAGACCTGTACCCAGGCGTGCAAGAGTCTGTGGACGACCCGCGATGGCACGGAGCATATGCGGTGGATGAACGTGACGACGTTCCCGGGAAAGGGGTATCCGCGCGGTTACGAAACGATGGGCGGTGGATTCGGTAAAGACCGTGAGCCGACTGCGGGTGCGCTGCCGAATATGAGTGACAGCGGGGACGCTTTCGTGTTCAACCATGCCGAGGTCTATTTCGGCGGTAAGGGCAACCGGGTGCATCTACAACCGGCCGCTTTACTGACCGGGGAAGAACCCCGTTGGGGCTATAACTGGGACGAAGACGAAGGGGCCGGCACCTGGCCTAACGGCTATTATTTCTATCTGCCGCGCAAGTGCTACCACTGCGCCGACCCGCCGTGCTTGGAAGCTTGCGCTCACAACGCCATCTACAAACGTGAACAGGACGGCATCGTGGTAATCGACCAGGACCGGTGTCATGGCGATCGGCTTTGCGTCGAAGCGTGTCCGTATAAGGCGATTTATTACAATCCGGTTACCGAGAAGGGTGAGAAATGCATGATGTGTTATCCGCGCATCGAACAGGGGGTCGCCCCGGCTTGTGATCGTCAGTGCCCCGGACGCACTCGATTATTCGGCTACGAAGACGATAAAGAAAGTGATTTGTACAAACTGCTCCACGTCCACCAAGTGGCCTTACCCCTCCATCCGGAATTCGGCACCGGCCCCAATGTTTTTTATGTCCCGCCTTTCGAATCGACCAAAGCATTCGCCGAAGATGGTTCCATTACCGAGGTCGGGCGGATGGAAATGAGCGTTCTCGAGGCATTGTTTGGTGACGGCGTGTCCGAGGTGGTCGCTAAGCTCCGCACCGAACGGGCCAAACGTCAGCGCGGTGAACCGTCGGAGATCATGGATCTATTGATCGGCAGGAATTACTGGGATCGATTCCGCGGGTTTGACGGCGACCCGGAAGACCCGGCGATCGAATTCCGCCGGTTTGGGAACTGACCCGTACTTCTTGCCCGATCGACGGGCCCTGCTCCGGGCCATTTCGACCGTGGCGGGGGGGGACGTTCGCCCGACGAAGTGAGGTAACCGGGAGCGCCGGTACAAATCGTTTTCAAATGACATTATCGGAGTGAAGCCGGGTTCGTGAACGACCACCCCGAAGTTTCTTCATTGGTCCTAGAGGATCCGCTAGACCAGAACGCCGCGACCCGCAGTCGCCTCTACGGGTTATTCGTCGAGGTGTTTACTTACCCAACGGAACGCACGATGGCGGGTCTTACCGACGGTAGTCGGCTCGAAGAGATCACGGAAGTCTGGAGAAGCTCGCCTATCGTGATGCCCGCTGTGCCGGAGCCGCCAGCCGCCACGGGTAGGGGGGAGGCAAAAGACGTGCCGATCGTTTACACCCGAATGTTCGAAGCAGGTAGCGGCTCCCCCCCGGTTTCGCTCCTCGAACGGCGCTACGTCAGCCAAACCGAGCACGAACTTTGGGAACATCTGTTACGCTTTTACAGCTTATTCGGTCTCGACTTTTCGAACGGCCGCACGCCGGAGCAGCCCGATCACCTGCTGACAGAGCTGGCGTTCATGCATTACATGAGTTTTCTCGAGGCGGGAGCCGCGCGGGGCCGCGACGACTTGCGGCGGGGTCAGAGAGATTTTCTTGCGCATCATCTCAGTTGTTGGCTGCCACCCTTCGCCGAGGCCCTGGCCGTCGAGCGGGAGTGCGACCCCTATGGTGCACTCGCCCGGCTGCTTGCCGGCGCCGTGACGGCGGATCTGCAGTATTTGCGGGAGATTTCGGGCGCGGCCTGAAACCATTGGCGTCTGTGCTTGACAATATCTATATATCGAATATTCTCGATATATGGATAAATTACAGGCCCTGGAAGCCCTGGGTGCGCTCGCCCACGAAACGCGGCTCGAGGTATTCCGTTTGTTGGTTCAGGCCGGGCCGGACGGCGTGCCCGCCGGGGAAATAGCGGACGCGCTCGGCGTGCGGCAAAACACGATGTCCTCGCATCTCGCGTGCCTGACCCGCGCTGCCCTGATCACGAAGTTGCGCGACGGGCGCGTGATCCTCTACAGCGCTCGATACGAGGGCATGCGCCAATTGTTGCTCTATCTCCTCGAGGACTGTTGCGGCGGCGACACCGAGATTTGCGCGCCAATCGTCGAAGCGATGGCTTGCGCGTGCTGAACGAAATGCACGGACCCCGGCGACGTGTTGAAGTTTGTTCGGGAACGGCAGATCGATTAAGGACAAGAGGCGAATGGGGTTATTTGAACGCTATCTGAGCATCTGGGTCGGCGCCTGCATTCTGACCGGGGTGGCATTGGGCTATTTCATACCGCCCGTATTTGCCGTTGTCGCACGGCTCGAATACGCAAACGTAAATTTCGTCGTGGCCGTTTTGATCTGGGTGATGGTCTACCCGATGATGGTCAACGTCGACTTCGCTTCGCTGAAAGACATCGGTCGGAAACCAAAAGGTCTCTGCATCACCCTGGTCGTAAACTGGCTGATCAAGCCATTCTCGATGGCGATGCTCGGCGTATTGTTCTTTGAGCACCTGTTCGCGGGGCTGGTCGCACCGGCCGATGCAAAACAATACATCGCCGGGATGATTCTGCTCGGTGTCGCGCCCTGCACCGCGATGGTTTTCGTTTGGAGCCAGCTCACCGGCGGTGATCCGAACTACACGCTCGCCCAAGTCTCGATCAACGACATCATTATGGTCTTTGCCTTCGCGCCGATCGCGGCTTTTCTGCTCGGCGTAACCGACGTCGTCGTACCGTGGGAGGCGCTCTTGTTCTCCGTGATACTGTACGTCGTGATCCCGCTCGCGGCCGGCTATTGGACCCGCCGGCGGTTGGATGACGACCGCGACCACGAACGGATCGCGCAATTTACCGCGGCCCTGAAACCGTATTCGATAATCGGCTTGCTGGCGACGGTGATCCTGCTGTTCGGTTTTCAGGCACACACGATCGTCGCGCGTCCGGCCGTGATCGCACTCATCGCCGTGCCGTTGCTGATTCAAACCTACGGGCTCTTCTTCCTCGCCTACGGTTGGGCTTTTTTGTGGAAAGTACCCCACAACATCGCAGCACCCGCCTCGCTGATCGGTACCTCGAATTTCTTCGAATTGGCGGTCGCGGTCGCGATCAGCCTGTTCGGGCTTGATTCCGGTGCGGCGCTGGCAACGGTAGTCGGCGTCCTGGTAGAGGTCCCCGTGATGCTGTCGCTGGTCGCGTTCGCAAACCGGACTCGGGTGTACTTCCCGGTCGCCGTAGCGGGCGCTTGATCAGGTCGCCGGCTTTACACCATGAGATTGCACCTCGCGAGATGTTATCGATAAGGAGGATTTGATATGAATGACGCAAGCAAGATCCTGGTCGCGTTGGGCGCGTCCGCCGCAGCAAACTGCCGCCCCTGCATGGACCACCACTTAGCGCGCGCACGCAAGGCCGCGTTGCCAGAGAGCGATGTTCGGGTCGCCCTCGAAGTCGGGATAAAGGTCAGCCAGGGCGCGCAGGCAAAGACACGCGATTACATTGGCGGTCTTCTCGAAGGGTCGGAAGCTGGGGGGCCAAAGGAAAGCACCAGTTGCTGCTGATCCCATCGTCCCTCGAAGCGGTACTCCGGAATTCTGTATGCCGCTCAGGCTCTCAGCGGATACGAAACTCGATTCTGCCGAGCGCACCGTAGTCGATGTCGTAGGACCCGGGTTTCCCGGGATGTATGCCGGTAAGGGCGCCCGGTATGATCACGTGCTCCGGGGTGATGTCGTAACCGTTGGGAAGGACGTATTCGTTCACGATCCATAGTACCCGATGCCAGATGCGGTCCTCGGATTTGATGCCGTCACGAAACCCGATCTCCGTACCATCGAATTCAACCCGAATGTCCAGGGCGTCCAAATCGATGTCCGCGGGGTCGATACCTTCACCAAGCAGCAGGTGGGAAGAAGCCATGTTCGTCGCAATCAGCAGGCCGCGCAGGTGCAAAAAATCTTTGAGTAGCCGGTCGAGCGCCGGTAGTGCCGCGTCCGGCAGTTCTATCGCTGGATAGATCTCACAAACGGCGGACTTCAGTGCCGCCACGTCGTCCAGTTCCGCCGATAACCGGCCGCAGAATCGAAATGCGATTTCCGCTTCGACCAGCAAGCTCTGAAAGTCCTCTCTTTCGATAGTCGGCGATCCCCGTACGATCCCGTTTGCGAACAGCACGCCGGCGATCGGCGCTTTAGGGATAAATCCGCCCTTGTAGCCCCCTACGCGTGCGCCGTCGCGCAGACGAGCGGTGATGAAACGCTTCTGGACGTCATAAAGAAATGGTTCGTCGAGGTTCGGGTTGATCCGCAGTACGTCGGGAAACCGCGTTCGTGCTTGCTGTGCGGCGAAGAGCAATTCCGCGACGTATTGCGCGTCCGGTTGGTCGGCTGCGCGCGGTGGCGTACCGAGGACACAAACTGCCGCGAGGACCGAGATACGGACGATTTTCAGCGGCATAATACTTCTACGACGGACGGTTCAAGGGTTCTTACAAGGCGGCGTTCAACTCGGCGACGAGTTGCTCCATCAGTTCCGCCGTCGTGAGGACCGAGTCGATCCGGTCACACGACTGACCGCAGTACAAAGCAGCTTCTTCGAGATCGCCGTGAAATTGGGGCAGCGGCGGTGTCACCGTGTAGCGCGGTAGATCGGTTGCCTGGTCGCCTTCACCAAGCGTCCCGATCACCCGGTCCTCGCCCGGCCGCTGCCCGCTCGGCGGGCTGCCCGCAGCTTCCCATTCATTGAATGCGCGGTTGCGGATGACCCGATGCGTGGCGTTCGGCCAGCCGATGTCGAATAATTGGGTGAACACGGTATTCTTAGATGCGGCGGCGGTGATCCGGTTCTTGTAATCATCGCGCACCGTAGCCTCTGTCGTCGCTACGAATCGGGTGCCCATCGACGCTGCGCTCGCACCCAGCTGTAATGCTCGCGCGATGTCCGCACCGGTCGCGATCCCGCCGGCGGCGATCACCGGTAGCGACCCCAACTCTTTGACCGTATCGGCGACGACGTCGGCGAGCGGCCGGGTCGCTTTGACGTGTCCGCCAGCCTCAATGCCTTGGACGATGACGCCGTCCACGCCGGCTTCGGCGGCGCGGACGGCTTCGTCGGTATCACCGCATTGCGAGACGACGAGGATCCCGCGTTTGTGCGCATCTGCGACAAATGGCAGAGGATCGCCCCAGAACAGGACCATCAAGGGGACGTTTTCGTCGAAGCAAGTTTCGATTTGGCCATCCTGCATCATCGGCAGGATGATGTTGACGGCGAACGCGCGCGAAGTGCGCTGACGCATTTCCGCGAGCTGTGTTCGCATCGTTTCGGGATCCATGCCGCCGAGGCCGAGGACGCCCAAGCCCCCCGCATTCGATACCGCGCTACAGAGTCCAGCCCCCGAGATCCCGAGTCCCATCCCCGCGTTCCAAATCGGTAGCTTTATCCGGAGACTGTCATCGATTTTGCTCATCGCCGTTTTCCTCTTCTGCCAGGCTGGTCGCTTCCGCGATTCCCGCGAACTGTCGATTTCTCCTCGCTTCTGTGGGCTCGCTTATTCGGTGATACCGAGCGCGTCAATCGCTTCAACGATCCGCCCGTGCACCGCGGGTGCCGCACAGACCACGCCCTCGTTAGCGCTCAGCGTCGCTCCTTTGGAGAAATCGAGTGCGCGGCCGAAGATATCCGTTACCGTTACGCCGGCTTCTTCGGCGACGAGTTTACCGGCGGCGTGATCCCATATCTTTTCGACGTAGCCCGCGCGCGTCGGCAGGCGCAGATAAGCGTCCGCCTGACCGCGCGCGACCACGGCGTACTTGCATTGACTATCGAGGCGCGCAGGTTTGCTGGTGGCTTTGAGGAACTCGATGATACGAGCGGTGTCGTCCTGTTTCGAGTGTGCGGCCTCAACCGATTCGCAGACCCTCAGCGCATCCAAAGAAATTTCCGTGGCGGCGTTGGTGGCCGCCGCAGTGACGCCGATATCGTTCGCGGGCAAATACCAGGCGCCATCGCCGACACTTGCATAGTAGATGCAGCCGACCGGATCTGGATCGTCGAATGCGCGGGTGAAATCGGCCGACAGGTTCGTGCAACCGAGCACTCCCAGCTTCACAATACCGTTTTCGATCAATGCTAGTGACACGGCATACTGGCCTCGTCGCAGGAATCCTTTCGTACCGTCGACGGGATCCAACGTCCAATAGCGCGCATCGCTCGCATCGTGATTGCCGAGGTCGATGGCATCGAGCACATCGTCGTCCGTTACCGCGGTTCTGACGTGGCGTACCGCTTCGGTGATTGCTTGCGTCACGTCGCCAGCCGCACTCTCGCGCAAATCGGCCGCGCTCTCTTCACCAACCAGAGAAACAGGCCCGAGTTCGTCGTTCAGGCGCATTGCGACGATCGCTTGGGCGGCAAAATCCGCGACGGTTACGGGGCTGCGATCATCTTTCGTGAGTTGTCGGATCTGGTCGAGGTCACATTGCACGCGGCGCGTGACGGAGCAGGCTTCGGCGACCGCGCGCAACGCGCAGTCAAGCTCGGACGGTCGGGTTTTCATCGAGTTTTGGGGATCCCAATTGGTGGCTGAAAGCGACGACACCTTAGCGGCTCGATGGCGGCGGATCAAACCGCATCGCCGAGATCGCGCGGCCCAACGCGAGGGTGAGCGCGGTTCGCGCCGTTACCCCTATGTTACACTCGCCATGGGCGTTTCCCGCCCCGGCGCGGGATCCGCAGTCGCTTATCGCCCATGAGAAAGAACACAGACCCGCCGGAGGGGAGAGCACTATGTACGACATCGACGTCCATCCCGTATCACCGGCAATCGCGGCCTCGGCATATATCGACGAGGCGAAATATAAAGCGATGTATCAACATTCGATCGATGATCCCGACGGCTTTTGGGCCGAGCAGGCGAAAGCATTCGTAACTTGGTTCAGCGATTGGGATTCGGTCTCCCAGTGGGACTTTGCTACCGCGAATATTCGGTGGTTCGAAGGTGCAAGCTTGAATGTCAGCTACAACTGCCTGGATCGTCATCTCGAAAACCGCGGCGACCAGACTGCGATCATCTGGGAAGGAGATAGTCCCGGCGAAGATAAGCACATCAGTTATCGCGAGTTGCACGCGGAGGTCTGCCGCTTCGCCAACGCGCTGAAGTCGAAGGGCGTCAAAAAAGGCGACCGGGTTTCGATTTACATGCCGATGGTGCCGGAAGCCGCGATTGCGATGCTCTCCTGCGCGCGGATAGGCGCTGTGCATTCGATCGTCTTCGGCGGGTTTTCGCCCGATGCGCTGAAAGATCGGATCCAAGACTCGGACTGCACGGTGGTGATCACCGCCGACGAGGGCCTTCGCGGCGACCGACCGGTCCCGCTAAAGGCCAATACCGATAAGGCGCTCGCGAGTTGCCCGCACGTGCATACGGTATTCGTCGTCAAACGTACCGGCGGCGTCGTCGACTGGGATGACGAGCGCGATGTCTGGTATCACGATGCCGTGAGCGCGGCGGCGGCCGAGTGTGAAGCCGAACCCATGGCCGCCGAGGATCCATTGTTTATCCTTTATACGTCGGGCTCGACGGGTAAGCCCAAAGGTGTCCTGCATACGAGCGGCGGTTACCTCCTGTATGCCGCGATGACGCACAAATACGTATTTGATTATCACGACGGCGACATCTATTGGTGCACGGCGGACGTCGGCTGGGTCACCGGGCACTCCTATATTGTCTACGGACCGCTGGCTAACGGGGCTACGACCTTGATGTTCGAAGGCGTACCCAACTATCCCGACGCCGGGCGCTTCTGGGAGGTAGTGGACAAGCATCAAGTCAATATTTTCTATACCGCACCGACGGCATTACGGGCGCTCATGGGGCAGGGCGACGGATTTGTTACCCGTTCGAGCAGGAAATCCTTGCGCATCCTGGGTACCGTCGGTGAGCCCATCAATCCGGAAGCGTGGGAATGGTACTACCACGTCGTCGGCGATCAGCGTTGCCCCATCGTCGATACCTGGTGGCAGACGGAAACCGGTGGAATCCTGATAACGCCGCTCCCCGGTGCATGCAAACTGAAACCGGGATCGGCGACCCTGCCGTTTTTTGGTGTGGAGCCCGCCTTGCTCGACGATCAAGGAAAGGAACTCGAGGGCGCCGCCGAAGGCTCGCTCGTTATAAAGCGGGCGTGGCCCGGCATGATGCGGACCGTCTTTGGCGACCACGATCGCTTCGTCGAGACGTATTTCAAGATGTATCCGGGAAACTATTTCACTGGTGACGGTGCGCGGCGTGATGAAGACGGTTTCTATTGGATCACCGGCAGGGTGGACGATGTCATCAACGTGTCGGGTCACCGCATGGGGACGGCGGAAGTAGAGAGCGCCCTGGTGTTGCACGATGCGGTTGCCGAAGCCGCCGTCGTCGGGTACCCGCACGACATTAAAGGTCAGGGGATCTACGCATACGTCACTTTGATGACCGGCGTGGAAACCACCGACGAGTTGCGCGGCGAACTGGTCAAGCACGTGCGTAAAGAGATCGGGCCGATCGCGACTCCCGATGTCATTCAATGGGCACCGGGCCTGCCGAAAACGCGATCCGGAAAAATAATGCGGCGCATCCTACGCAAAATAGCCGCCAATGAACTCGACAGCTTGGGCGACACCAGTACGCTCGCCGACCCGAGCGTCGTCGATCACCTCGTCGACAACCGCGCCGCCAAATAGGCCGCACGGGGACACCATCGTGGCGAGCGGTGTGGACAGCTGGATGGAGATGCAGCGCGAACTCTACCGCCTGTGGCAGACGGTCTTTGAGCAGTGTGCAGCAGTCCTCGGCGCCCCGGCCGCGGATGACGGTTTGAATGCCGTTTGGCGCCAGTTCGGGTTCGATCCGGGCGCCGCCGGTGACCCGATAGCGGCATTCGCGAAACTGTTCAGTCCCGCGTTTAGCGCGGCTCCCGCAGCCTCCGGAGCGGACGCGTTTTCGCAATGGTTCAATCAAAGCTTGCAGGCGCTGCTCAGTGAGTTAAACGGGGAGCCCGAGAGTCAATCCGCCCCCTTCGATTTCCTGAAAGTGTTGTTGGGTTCTCCATTCCCGATGTGGCCGTCAGCGGTCGGCCGCGACGATGCGCCGTTCCAACCGCCAAGCTGGCCGGGTGTCACACCATCGGAAGCGGCCGCCATGCAAGACCTGCCGCCGTTCGGTCTGACCCGAGAGTGGGAAACGGCATGGCGCGCACTGCGTCAAGCTCATCGGGAGCAGGTGGATGCGGGAAACGCGCTTGGTAGGCAGATCGGTTTCATTTACCACGCGGCGTTGAAGCGTTATGCCAAGGCGATCAGTGCGAACGATACTGAGGATCGTGAGATCACCAGTTTGCGCGAGCTTTACGATTTGTGGGTGACTATCGCCGAAGAAGTCTATGCCGAAAAGGTTATGACGAAGGAATACTCCGTGGCCTTCGGCAATTTTATTAATGCGGGCGCCCGCTGTAGAAAAGCCCGGCAGACGATGGTCGACGACCTGCAGGAGCTGATGAACCTGCCGAATCGACGGGAGATAGACTCGATCATCGAGCGGCAACATGCTATGCAGGCCGAGCTCCGCGCCGTTGCTTCGCGAACAGGAAACGATATCGGCTTGGACGCGTTGAAAAGCCGTGTTGAAGCCTTGTCGCGGAGGCTGGACGGGCTCGCCGAGGCGCCATCGAAGAAGTCAGCGTCGACGACCGTGAAGAAACCGAAGAAGGCGAAGGCCAAAGCGGCGCCGGACTCGCGCGCCGCGGCCCCGGCTAAGGCGAAACGCTCGAAAAATCGGAAGGTCAAGATCGCATCTGCTTCGGATTCCGCCTCCCCGACGAAACGGAAACGGCCGAAGCCTGCTCAGCCGGACAAACCGGCCGCGCCCGCTGCGTCCCCGGCCGAATTCAATATCGATAGTTTCGCGACCGACGACGGTTAGACTATGCCACGCGTTCGAATCACTCCGGAAAAGATGCGAGCCGAAATTACCGAGCTCGGGCGAAAACTGGGTGCCGGGGTGTCTACACTGCAGGCCGCCAAGGATGTGGAACTCGGGGCGTGCGCGCGACGCGAGGTGTTCAAGATCGATAACGTCGTGCTTTATCATTATCGAGCGCGAACGGCTCGCGAAAATCCCGTTCCCGTTCTTGTCGTTTACGCCCTGGTCAATCGCCCGGACATGGCCGACCTTCAGCACGATCGTTCGCTGATACGCTCTTTACTGGACCGCGGGCTCGATATCTATTTGATCGATTGGGGCTATCCCGACGGGGCCGATCGAGCACTGTCCTTGGACGACTACATTTGCAGGTATATCGATGCGTGCGTCAATTTCGTCTCCGAAGCGAACGAAGTGGAGCGCATCAATCTCCTCGGTATCTGCCAAGGCGGGACCTTCAGCGTCTGCTACAGCGCTTTGTATCCGGAGAAAGTCCGCAACCTGATCCCCACCGTGACACCAATCGATTTTCACACCCGCGACGATATGCTCAGTCATTTGTTTCGACACGTCGACGTCGATCTGCTGGTCGACAGCAGCGGTAACATCTCGGGCGATTTGCTGAACCTGATCTTCCTTTCGTTGAAACCGTTCAGGCTTGCGCAGCAGAAATATGTGCACATGTTGGACGGTCTCGACGACGAAGAAGCGACCCGGATGTTTGTGAGGATGGAGAAGTGGATTTTCGACAGTCCCGCTTTGGCCGGCGAGGCCTTCAGGCAATTCGCCGGCGGTTTTTATCAGAACAACGATTTAATCAAGGGAAACATCGAAATCGGAGGACGAAAGGTCGATCTGAAAGCGCTCGGAATGCCGATCCTCAACATCTACGCGCGCGATGATCATCTGGTACCGCCGCCCGCGTCGCTCGCGCTCGGTGAGTATGCGGGCAGCGACGATTATAAGGCGCTGGAGTTCCCCGGGGGGCACATCGGTATCTATGTGAGTTCACGCGCGCACGTGGTGTTGCCAAAAGCGATTCAAGAATGGCTCGGCGCGCGGTGAAATCGCCGGCGGCTAACAGTTGAAAGTTTTCGGCATCGAGTACCGCAGGGGGAGGGCAGAAGTATGAATAGCGGCCCGACGGGTCTAGCCGAGCAGATTTTGCGGCAACTCGGTCAATTGTGTTTTAAGAACCTTTTTCTCATCACCGCAGCCCTGTTGCTGGTGGACCTCGCCGTCCCCGACGTCATTCCGCTGATCGACGAGATTCTGCTCGGGGTCCTGACAATGATGTTCTGGTCGTGGCGACGACCCGAGCGGAGCACAACCGCCATCGACTCGGACGAGACCACCGGGCGGTGAACCTAAAAGCCCCCTCACCGGTCTGGTAGATCAGGCCGGCGAGGGGTGAGGGGAGGTCAATCGGAGAGAAGTTCAGTTGCGGGGGCGTGTTCTGCGCCGCTTAAGCCGCTTTCTTCGGTCTCGCCTTCTGGGTAGGAACAATCGTCTGCGCCGAGTCGGTAACTGTTTGCAGACCGCCCTCGAGCCACGTTTGGTAGTCGTCTTTCGACTCAACCACTATGTCGGCCGCTTCCTGGATCGTCGTGATGACCTTGCCGTTATATTCGCTGGTCAGCTTGAGTTGTTCGGCCATCAAATCCTGGACGCCTTTCGCTTCGCCAATAAGCGAGACAAACTTATTGTTCATTTCGATCGCCGAATTAAAAAGATCCATATTCTTCTGTGCCAGTTGTTCGATGACTTTCGCGTTGATGGTTTCGAGTTCTTTCGCGGATTTCGCCGCCGCTTTGCCGAAGGTACCGAACTGTCCAAAGTAATTGTTTTCCATCGATTTTCTCCTGTTTGGGCTCTAGACCCTATTATGTTGCGATGCAGCAATTGTTGCAATGCACAATAGTCCTAGAATATACCGGTGTCAAGGCCTAATCGCTTTGAATTCGATTTCTTTTTGGCTGGCAGGTTTTGACCTGTTCCGGAGCCTCGGTGAGGACCTGAGAAGGGGCCGGTGGGGCGCCGCCGGCGGCCCCGGCACTACCGAGTAAACCCATAGGATCGGCGACGCTCACCTAGTCTAACCTGAATATTGCACGAATAAGAAAGGCAAAGCCCCTTTAATCCGGTAAAATTCAGTTGCTTAGTCTGAAACCGGAAGAGGCTCTGCCCGTGACAAACTGTACCCAAGAATCCTTTGCGTTTCCAGCGTGCAAACGGCG
>PVBE011388391.1_pt1 | contig 28692 bp, 20 predicted proteins | sample 1631181 | NCBI WGS metagenome assembly PVBE01 (sample SAMN08397723, study PRJNA350692) | Marine metagenome, whole genome shotgun sequencing project. | isolation source: water | place: Pacific Ocean | collected 2012-04
CTAAGAGCTTCCCTACAAAATCGGGACCGAGCGCAGTGCCGACCTGCTGGCCGAGTTCAAGGCGGGAAGCAGCAGGGATACTCGGAGTATCGCAAGGCTTTCCAACGCAGAAATCGACCTGCAGGGCGGTGGTGCGCGAAGCGTCACGGATTTGTAGGGAAGCTCCTAAGGGGCGCTCTCAGCGGACAGCTGAAGAGCGGGCGCTGAAGGCTGAAAGCAAACTGCTGACAGCCCAGCGCCGGGCGCTCACGCGCCGCTAGCTGTCGTCTACGATCCCGTAGTCGAAGTGCTCGGGGAGGGGCTGCGGGCCGGGCTGGATGTGCCCGATATCCGGATCGATGCCCTCTTCACGCCCCTCGGCCTGCTCGATCTTCTCCTGGTCGCGATCGGCCTTGCGCTCGGCCTTTGCGCGCCGCTTCTCCATCCGAGCGCGCTCACGCTGTCGCTTCAGGACTGATGGTCTGCTCTGAGCCATTTCGAACCTCCATGTCTCTTCCGCCGCGTCGATTTACCGGAAGACGTGACGAAATTGCAAGCCGGCACGCCGGTTACGTGCCGTCCAATATTTGCGGACCCACACAGACCTTCGGTCACGGCAGTCAGCGGCCGTGACGCGCCCGGTCCACTCGGTGAGGAGGCCGTCAGCCTCGTCGAACGCCGCCTGTGAAGACGGCGGATCGGCGAGCCAGCGGGCCTCGACAGCGTCGCGCTCGGGCAGGAAGTACCACCCGAGCCGAGGCAGGTCGCGCAGCGCCAAACGGTGCAAACGCTCATGGCGCCACCACAAGGATACCCGATCTGCACGATCGGTCGCGTGCGGGCCCAACTCGACCCGCGTGTCGACCGCCACCGGCTTGAACAGCGAGGTGCACGGGGCGGCGGTCCCCGTGGCCCAGGCTCGGGCGCCCTCGGGGCGCAAGTCGCAGACAAAAGACGCCGTGGTCTGGTCACCGACGAGGCTGCCCGAGTGCATGCACGGACCGCCCATCGCGCCGCGAAGCAGCGACCACCGCGGCGGTCCGGGGGGGCCGTGGTCGCGCAGCAGCGGAAAGAGGTCGCCGGCCGAGGTCGCGTTCTGCGCGAGGCAGGTCGATCGCGCGCGGCGCCGCTCCGCCTGGGCCGCCCAGGTCTCGACGCGCGCGGTGTGTCGCTCCGCGAAGCCCTGAATCGTGAGCCCGTTGCTCAGCGTGCGTACGCCGTGGGTCACCCGTTCGGTGTCGTGCAGCCCGCCCGCGGTCTCCAGCACGAAGGCCTCCCGAGCGTCGGCGACCAGGAAGCTGCTGTGGTAGCGCCAGTTCGGGTTCTCGTGACCGCAGCCGCCGCCCTGACCGTGTCGTCCGAGCAGCTCGATGATGACCTCGACCGCCTCGCTCGCCGTGGCCGCCCGCTCGAGGGCCAGCCGCAACAGGTCCATGCCCGTAAGGCCCTCCGCGAGTCGCGGCTGGGTGGTGAAGACCGCCTCGTTGCCGATCGCCACACCGTGCTCGTTGAGACCCATCTCCGCGCCCCACATCCAGAACGGGCGGCTCAGCAACACGGCGTGGGTGCGTCGCGCCTGCGGAATGCGGATCCAGGTGCACTTCAGCTCCGCCCCGGCCGGGTGATCCGCCGCCGGATGCCAATGCAGAGACTGGGCCTCGTTCGGGTTTCGGTCGGAGTTCTTCGCAAACAGGACGCCTTCCGGACGCACCACCACGACGGTGTCGCACATGTTGTGAGTATCGGTCGCAGACCGGTTACGCGCTATTTCGGGGGTGAATCCGACCCGCTTGGCTCGATGCGACGCCAATAGCCCCACCACGGCGGCTCCCGGCCAGGGACCTGCTCGGTCTTCCACTCGTAGCCGCGCCGCTTCCACGTCGATCGCTGCCCGCGACCCTGCCCCGGACGCCGCTTCGAGATGGTCGGGTGGTAGACCATGTAGTCGACGTGCTTGCCGAGCAGGTAGCTCATCGGCGCGGACTTGGTGTGCCCCGGCCGGCTCCCACGCGCCGGCACGTTGTGGGCGATCCACTCGTCGTTGAGGCCCAGCACGTCCACCGTGTAGAGCCGCGAGTAGTACGGAATGATGCCGGCCGCGGTCGTCGCCAGCGAGGCGTCCGGTGGGGCCGTGGCGCGCAGGTGCTTGCCGATGGCGGTGCACTGGTCGGCGAACATCGCCAGCCAGCCGATCCGGTCGACGCCGCCCTCACTGCCGACCACGAGCGCGTCACGGTCGACGCGGCCCGCGTGCACCGCGAGCAGCGCCGCCATCACCACGCCTGCGAAGGTCAGCGAAGCGATGCCGTGCCCCTGGGCCCGCAGCGCAGCCACCATTCCGCGCAGCCCCATCGCGACGAGCACGGCGAGCATCGGCATGAGCGGCACCAGGAAGCGGTGCAGGCCCATGAAGTCGCCGCCCACCTTCATCACGTACACCGAGACCACCACCACGTAGAGCCCGAGCAACGTGAACATCCGTCGCTCGCGCCCCTCGCCCAGCACCGGCCGCGCCACCGCGATGGCCGGGACCAGCCACAGATGGTGGTCCGTCACCCAGGACCACCAGTAGCGCGCCCCCGGCTTCCAGAAGCTCTTCGCCCCCGCCTTGACGTAGTAGGTGTTCGGGAACGGCCAGCCGAAGTACATCCAGCGCCACGCGAAGTACGGCACGAAGACGAAGGCGAAGCCGAAGCCCCACACCCAATCCTGACGCTCCGGCAGCTTGCGTGTGCCGACCAGCTCGAGCAGGCGATGCAGCCCGGTCAGACCGAAGAGCAGCATGCCCTCGGGGCGCGCCATCGCAGACAAGGCGAACCACACCCCGCTCAGCGGCCAGCGACGACCCCCGGAGCGTTCGAGCAAGTACGAGGTCCAGCCGAGCGTCGCGAAGAAGGTGAATTGCGCCGTCTCGAGCCCGCCCGTCGCCCAACAAGCGTACGCCGGCGCGCCCGCGAGCAGGAGCGGCCCGACCGCGTCCCAGGTGGAGCGCTCCTCCTGGTAGCGGGCGCTGAACCGCGCCACGACGAGCAGCGTCCCGACCGCGAAGGCGATGCCCAGCCACTTCGACCAAGGCACGGGGTCGCCGCCGAGCGCCATCACGCCAGCCATCAACACCGTCCACAGGAAGTTGGTGAACCCCTCGACGCGCTCGCCGGGGTTGAACACCAGCTCGCCGTGCCGCACGAGGTTGTCGGCGTAGCGGAAGCTGATGAACGCATCGTCGTTGACGAAGTCGAAGACGAGCGCGTGCCCGATGAGGAGCCCGCCCACCGCCAGCAACGCCGCCGTGCGCATGGGATTGCCGCTGAACACGCGGCCGGGACTATACTCGACGTTTCGTCTGGCCCACAGGGAGACTCCGCAGGTGACAGGGTACTGCGACCAAGTTGAGCGCGGATCGCGCTGTCTGACGCTGCGAGGCCAAGAAGTGACGACGAAGGCGTGCCAGAGGCACGTCGAGGAGGAGCGACGCCGGCATCGGTGCGCCAGACAAGCGAGGCGTGCTCAACTTGGTCGCAGTACCCTGTGAAGCTCCACGGCAACACCAACGGGCTGCGGCCCGCGCACAAGCATCGGCTCACCCGCCTCTACAACCGCAAGGTTCCGTCGCAGGCGATCGTCTCGGTGCCCCTGGCTCAGACGATGTGCGAGCTGTCCCACGAGACCGGGCGGCAGGTCGGCATCACCCTCGACCGGCGCGGACGGGTGCGCCACGTGATCGTGGGCAACTCCGACCAGCTCTTCATCCCGGACCTGGGCCGCGGGCGCGCCGGTCGCAGCCGCTTCCGTGGCGTCCGCCTGGTGCACACCCATCTGCGCGACGAGCCACTCAGCCAGGACGACATCACCGACCTGGTGCGGCTGCGCCTCGACCTGATCGCGGCCATCGGCGTCACCAGCCACGGCCGCCCGGCGACGCTCTACCACACGCACATGCTGCCGGCGGGCAGCCCGGAGCCGCACGCCGAGCCGACCGTCACGACCGTGCACGCGCAGGACCTCGACTTCACTGAGTTCATCGACGAGCTCGAGGCCGAGTTCAGCCGGCGCACGGTGGGGGCCATCGAGACCGACGGCCAGACGCGCGCCATCGCGGTGCACGTGACCACCAAGGGCGGCGGCAACGACGACGACACCCAGGCGAGCCTTCGCGAACTGAGCGAGCTGGCGGCCACGGCGGGCGTGGTCCTGGTCGACGCGGTGGTGCAGAAGCGGCCGCGCTTCGACCCGAAGTACGTGATGGGCCGCGGCAAGCTGGACGAGCTGCTGCTGCGCACCATGCAGCTCGACTGCGAGCTCGTGATCTTCGACCAGCCGCTGTCGCCCAACCAGGTGCGGGCCATCTCCGAGGTCACCGACGTGAAGGTGATCGACCGCCCTCAGTTGATCCTCGACATCTTCGCCGGGCGCGCCCACACCCGCGAAGGCAAGCTCGCCGTCGAGCTCGCCCAGCTCAAGCATCGCCTGCCGCGGCTCTCGCAGTCGCATACCGCGTTCTCGCGGCTGATGGGCGGCATCGGTGGGCGCGGACCCGGTGAGACGAAGCTCGAGACCGACCGGCGCCGTTGCCGCGACCGCATCACCTGGCTCGAAAAGCAGCTGAAGCGGGCCGAGGTCTCACGCCACAACCGCCGCCGCCGTCGCAACGCGCGCGGGGTGCCAGTGGTGGCGCTGGTCGGCTACACGAACGCGGGCAAGAGCACGCTCTTCAACGCGCTGACTCAGTCCGACGTGCTGACCGAGGACAAGCTCTTCGCCACCCTCGACACCACCACGCGCCGGCTGCGCTTCCCGCGGGACCGCGAGCTCATCCTGAGCGACACGGTCGGCTTCATCCGGGATCTGCCCGACGACCTGCTCAGCGCGTTCAAGGCGACGCTCGAGGAGCTGCACGACGCCAACATCCTGCTGCACGTGGTCGACATCGCCGACCCGCGGATGAAGGAGCAGGTCAGCTCGGTCGAGCGCATCCTGGTGGACCTCGAGCTCGGCTCGAAGGAGCGCATCCTGGTGTTCAACAAGACCGACCTGCTCGAGCCGGAGGTGGCCTCGAACATCTGCGCATTACACGACGCGTTCGGGGTGCAGGCGACGGTGCGGCGCAGCACGCGCCCGCTCATGGAGGCGCTCGAGTCGCGCCTGTGGGCGAGCGGCTACTCTTCGACCGAGACCATGTCGGACCGCCTGAACCAGTAGCTGCCGACGGTGGCCGTCGCCAGGCCCGTCACGATGAGGACCGGGAAGACCGGGTGACTGCCGCGGGCGTCGATGCACCGGCCCTGTGCGTCGTGGGTCCCGCAGGTCGGCGACAGCAGCATCCCCAACAGCCCCGCCACGACCATGCCGCCACCAGCGCCCATGACCAGCTTGGGGATCGTCCGCGCGGGCGGAGGCGGAGCTTCGAGCGTCGTGTCGATCAGGGGATCGAAGGCCCCGACCGCGCGCAGACCGTCGCCCAGGGTGGGCGGAGCGGCCAGCAGCACGAGGAGCAGACCAAGACTCAAGTGGACTCCACGGTCACGGCGCCAACGGGGCTGACCTCGAGGTCGACCGGTCGCGCGAGGTCGATCGGCCAGGTTCGGCCTGGGAACCGGCCCTGCACCGCCTCCATCGCCGCGGTTCGCGCCTGCAGCAGCGCGCGCCCACCGAGCGGAGCGTCCGCCACGACCACGGCGTCCGGGAAGAAGGCGTACGCGGTTCGCGCACCGTCCGCAGGCAGATCCGCAGCGATGAGCGCCGCTTTGAGCAGCGCGGGTTCGAGCACCAGCGACCCCGCGTCGAACGCCACCAGGAGCGAGGCTCCGGCGATTCGCCGCGCTTCCAGCAATTGCAGCTTGGCGTCGCCGAGCCCCGCGACGTAGGCCGCCTCCAGCGCAGCGACCGTGCGCGACTCGCCGGGTGAGACCGGCGTCGAGTGCGTTTCGTCCTCGAGCGTGTAACAGACCACGTGCTCACCGACCGCCACGCCCACGAGGGACGCGTCGCCCACCAGCCGGAGGGGGCGCACCACCTTCGCGACCCGGGCTTCCTCCCCGCAGACCGGGCAGGCCGACAGATCCGCGGTGTCGCCCGCGGTCAGGAAGCTGCGCAGCGCCTCGCGCCCTTCGGATCCGCGGAAGCGGAGGCGCCCGGCGAGCGCCATCAGGTTCCAGCGACCGAGCCCGCTGATGGCCATGACTGTGCCTTCGCACGTCACGCGATGCTCGGGAAGCACCTCGGCGGCCGCGCGCAGGACCTCGAACGCCTCGTCGAGGGCCTGGACCACCGGCAGGTAGAACGCGCGGGTGCCCTCGACGAAGGAGCGCCCGGTGTGGAGCGTGCGCAGGAACGGGTAGGCGAAGTCGACCTCGAGCCGAAGCGGTCCGTGGTGGAGCTCGACGTGCGGGGCCTCGTCATCGTCGCTCGCGTCGACCAGCGCCTCGATCCCGCGCCGGTCGCACAGGTCGCGCAGTCCGTCCGCGAAGGCCTCCGAGTCGGCCAGCACGAACAGGTCGAGCGCGCCGGCGTCCGCCCGTGATGCCCCGTCGCCGAGCCAGGCGCGATAGCGCTCACCGTGGAACGGATAGCGCGCCGCGACGGCGCCGCCGAGGAACTCGAGGGAGTCGTAGGTACCCGGTGCGAAGCGGCTGAACGCGTGCTCCAGCTCCTGATCGTCGCGGCTGGCAGGGTCCTCGTCGCCGGGGACGCCGGGGCGTGCGCCAATGACATAGCCGGGCTGCACCTCGCAGACCACGAGGGCGTCGGCCTGGCGCTCCTGCTCGGCGAGCCACCGCCACCCGGCGCGCAGATCGAAGAAGGTGCCCGTCTGGTCGCGGAACATCGCCTCGTCGTCGGGCGTGTCGAGCGCCCAGAGGCGTCCCCGGGCGTCCCGGCGCCAGCACCGCTCCGCACCGGCGGCGCCCAGCTCCACGATCCAGTCGAAGCCGACCTCACCCATATATCGCGCGTACAAGCCGACGACCGCGGTCAGCACCCGCCCGTCGTCGGCCCGCAGCGATTGACGCCCCGCCCACCAACCCGAGGCCAGCCGTTCGACGAAGGCGTCGACCGGTCCCTCCGGCTGCGGACCGTAGAACGAGTCCTGAACGACGACGGTCTCACCCGCCTCGTCGACATAAAGCACCGACGCCTGGTCGTACGCTTCGGGGCCAAATTCTGCGACGAATTGGCCGCGGCTCGCGTGGAAGCGCTCGCAAAAGCGTGTGACGTCCACGTCCATCGTTTTAGGTTCATGGTCCAAATCGACCGTACGATAAGGAATGTCCGGCCACGCTGGCCACTGACCAGGCAGAACATGCGATCCACGCCCGTCCCAGAGTCAGACCGCACCATCTTCGTTTGGGGGGCCATTCACGACGCCGTGCTCGTGATCGACCTCGTGAACTTCCTCCACCAGAGCCGCCGCACTTCCGTGCTCACCGTGGTCTGCAACGGGGTCCGGAAGAGCATCTACTTCCGCGACGGCTCGGTGATCGCCGCGAGCAGCGACCAGAGCGAGGACCGCTTCGGCGACATCATGTTCCGGCGCGGGATGATCACCCGTGAGCAGCTCGACGTCGCCCTCGAGCAGGTCAAGCCCGGCCGGAAGATCGGCAACGTGCTGCTCGCCGAGGGGATGATCACCACCAACGACCTGTGGCGCGTCATCAAGCTGCAGATCGAGGAGATCCTCTACTCGGTGCTGCTCTTCCCCGAGGGCCAGTTCACCGTCGCGGCCTACGACCCGACGCAAGTGCCGACCCGCACGGCGATCGACACCCAATTCGTGCTGCTCGAGGGGCTGCGCCGCAAAGACGAGCTCCAGCACATACGCGAGCAGTTGCCGGCCTCGGACCAGCAGATGTGCCGCTCCGGATGGGGCACCAACGCCACGCTCGACCCCGCCGAGCAGCGGATGCTGGCGCTGGTGGACGGAGAGCGCACGGTTGACGGGCTGTACGCACATAGCGGGCTGGGCGAGTTCGGGGCGAGCCGGGCGCTGCACCGGTTGATGCAGCTCGGGCTGATCTCCCAGGCACCGGAGGTGCAGCCGGGTGAGGCGGGCGGCGGCGGGACGTCGGTCGGGGCGATCGTGAACGGGTACAACGAGGCGTACGCGCGGATTCACGCAGCGCTGGCGGCGCACAAGGCGGATGGCGAATACCGAGCAGGGCTCGAGTCGTTCTTTGCCGACGCAGACGATGAGGTGGCGGCGCTCTTCGGTGGGGTGACGCCGGGGATTGACGGTCGCGTGCCGGCCCAGAAGGTGATGGCGAACCTCAAGGTCTCGGGGTCACGCGACAAGCTCTTCAGCCTGCGACGCGGGTTGAGCGATTACCTCCGGTTTCTGTTGTTCATCGGCCGCGAAGCCCTCCCCTTCGACGAGGTCGAGGGCCTGGCGAAGGACGTGCGGTCGCTGGTGCGGGGACTCTGAGAGAGGGTCGAGGGGACGTACACGACCACGAGATAGACGAACACGATCACGCCACTGTCCATCGTCGTGCTCGACCAGATCGTCCTCGCTCAGATCGTCCTCGACCAGATCGTCCTCGACCAGATCGTCCTCGTGTTGGTGGTCGTTGTCGTCTTCGTAACTCGCGAATCGTGGCCGTCCAGTCGGTACGCGTTGGCGTATTCGACGGCTCGAGCACGCCAACGCGTACCGACTGGACGGCCACGATTCTCGAGTTACGAGGACGGTTCCGACCACCAACACGAGAACGAACACGATTCGGGCCGAACACGAGGACGAACACGACCCTGGCGGGCGGTGCGCGCGTCTGGGCTTCGTCTGTTCGTCCTCGTGGGCGTCGCGCCCGTCAGCCGGCGGGTGCGAAGCGCGTTTCGCACCCGCCGCCACGGCCGCGAAGTCCGCTTCGCACCGAACACCCCAAAACCCACGTTCCACCGTCCCGAACCAACCGGCACAGTGGATGCAAGTCCCCGCGTGACAGCGCATTTCGAAGGAGAGCGCCATGACCCACGCCGAAACGCTCGATCCCACCCGCGAAGAGCGCGGCCCTCGCATCCTGGCCCGCACCTTCTACCGTGAGCTCGAAGCCCAGGGCTTCACCCCGCGGCAGATCCAGGCTTTCGCCGACGAGATCCTGACGACTCTCCGGGAGCGCCTCGAAGCGCCCCACCGTCGCGACGCGTAGTTCGCCCGCCGTCCAGCACGTAAACCCGGTCCGCGTAGGCGATCCCCGAGAGGTGGTGCGCCACGATGATCGCCGTCCGGCCCACACACAGCGCCGTCAGCGCCGCCTCCCCGAACGCGTCGAGGGAAGCATTCGCCTCGTCCAACAACAGAATCGGCGCGTCCCTCAAGGCCGCCCGCGCGAGCGCCACGCGCTGCCTCTCTCCGCCCGATAACCGCATCCCGCTCGGGCCCAGGCGGGTGTCGAGCCCGATCGCGTCCAACCCGACGAGCTCCAACGCCCGAACCACGGCGGCATCATCCGCTGGCGCACACCCGTAATTCACGTTCGCGCGCAGCGTGTCGTCGAGGATCTGCACCTCCTGGGTGACCAGACACACCGCCTCACGCAGCGACTCGAGCGTCACCGTCCGGAGATCCTGTCCGTCGATCGTAACGGCGCCCTGTGCGGGATCGATCAGCCGCGCGACCAGGTCGAGCAGCGTGCTCTTTCCCGCCCCGTTGATCCCGATGAGCGCGACGGTCGACCCGGCCGGGGCGACGAAGTCGACGCCATCGAGGACCACATCGTCGTGATGCACAAACCGGACACCGTTGAGCCGAACCTCGCCGCCGTCCACCACCAGGGGCGCCTCGCCGGAGACGATCGAGGGTTCGACGTCCATCACGGCGTACACGCGCTCGGCAGCGGCCAGCCCTTCCTGCAGCTTGAGGTTGATGCGGGCGAGCCCCTTCACCGGCTCGTAGGCGAGCAGCAGCGCGGTGAGGAAGGCGAAGAGCGAGCCGGAGCTTCGCTGGCCGGCGATGACCTCGGACCCGGCGTAGACCAACACGGCCCCGACCGCGAGGCCGCCGAGCAGCTCCATCACGGGATGGCGGAGCAGCGCGGCGAGCTCGACACGGACCGATTCGCGGCGCACGGCGTCGAGGGCCCCGGCGACGCGCTCGGTTTCGGCCGCCTCGGTCCCGTGCGCCTTCACCAGACGCACCGCATCCAACGACTCCGCGACCCGGGCCGTCGCGGCCGCCACCGCCTCGTTACGGGCTCGGGCCGCCTGCCGCACGCGGCGCCCGATGCGGACCATCGGCGCGATCGCGAGCGGGTAGGCCACCACCGCCATCAGCGTGAGCTGCCAGTCCTGGTAGACCATCACGCCCACCAGCAGCAGCAACGTCAGCGCGTGTCGCCCCACCCCGACCAGGACGGTGACGAAGGCGCCCTTCAGCACCGCCACGTCGTGCATCAGTCGCGCGAGCAGATCGCCGGGCGACGCCGTCCCGAACCACGCGAGATCGGCCCGGATGATGCGGCCGAAGAGGTCGGTCCGCATCCGCGACAACACCCGCTGCGTCGCGCTTTCGAGCAGGGCCGACTGCCCCATCGACGCCACCGCCTTCACCGCGAATGCGAGCACGATCGCACCGGCGATCGGCCACAGCAGATCCTCGCGTCGGTCGACGAAGATGCGGTTCACCAGCGGCTCGACCAGCTGAGCCTGCGCCGCGGTCGCGGCGGCGACCACACCCATGCACAGCTCGGCCGCCAGCAGCCTCGGCGCGACGGGGCGCGCGTAGTCGTGTGTGAATCTGCGGAGGTGGCTCATTGACTCGCGGCATCGGTGCGGCTAGCGTTGCGCGCCTTTTTACCGTCACCTCCGCGCGCACGCACGAGGAACCACCGATGAGCCGCAGGATCGCCATCAACGGCTTCGGCCGAATCGGCCGAATGGTCTACCGCATCCTCGAGAACGACCCGTCCGTCGACGTGGTCGCGATCAACGATCTCACCGACCCGGAGATGCTCGCGCACCTGCTGCGCTACGACTCCGTGCATCGCCGCTTCGACGCCGACGTACAGGTGCAGGACGGGTCGCTGGTCGTCAACGACCGCACGATCCGCACCACCGCCGAGCGCAACCCGTCGGATCTGGGCTGGGGCGACCTCGGCGTCGACCTCGTGCTCGAGTGCACCGGCGTCTTCCGCACCCGCGAGTCCGCCTCGAAGCACCTCGAAGCTGGTGCCCGGTCGGTGATCATCAGCGCGCCGGCCAAGGGCATCGACCTGACAGTGGTCATGGGCGTCAACGACGCCGACCTCGATCCCGAGAAGCACCGCATCGTCTCCAACGGCTCGTGCACCACCAACTGCCTGGCGCCGGTCGTGAAGGTGCTGGACGACACGTTCGGCGTCGAGCACGGCGTGATGACCACGATCCACAGCTACACCAACGACCAGCGCCTGCTCGACCTGCCGCATAAGGACAAGCGGCGCGCGCGGGCGGCGGCGATGTCGATGATCCCCACGAGCACGGGCGCCGCGGCGGCCATCGGCCTCGTGATGCCGCACCTCGCGGGCAAGCTCGACGGCATCTCGGTGCGCGTCCCGACGCCCAACGTGTCGCTGGTAGACCTGGTCGCGACGACCACGAAGCCCGTCACCGCCGAGACGGTCAACGCGGCGCTGAAGTCCGCGGCCGACGGGGCGCTGTCCGGCATCCTCGCCTTCGAGGAGCAGGAGCTCGTCTCCACCGACTTCATCGGCAGCCCGTACTCCTCGGTGGTCGACGCCGCCAACACGAAGACGATGGGCGACCACCTCGTCAAGGTGCTGAGCTGGTACGACAACGAGTGGGGCTTCTCCAGCCGCATGGTCGACCTCAGCCGCCGGATGTTGGGGCTGTAGACAGACCGTGCCTGCCCGCCGCCTGCCGTTGACGCTCGTCGACACCCTCCCCGTGGAGGGCCGCCGGGTGCTGATGCGCGTCGACTTCAACGTGCCGCTCGACGGCGACCGCGTGGCCGACGACAGCCGTGTCCGCGCGGCGATGCCGTCGATCCGCCACGTGCTCGAGCGCGGCGCTCAGCTGATCCTGTGCAGCCACATGGGCCGGCCGAATGGCAAAGCCGACCCGGCTCTGTCGTTGGCACCCGCCGGTGAGGTCCTCGCCGGGCTGCTCGAGCAGGACGTGCTCCTCTCGGACGCGCCGGTCGGAGACAGTCCCACCAAGCTCGTGCGCGACCTGCGTGACGGCCAGGTGGTTCTGCTCGAGAACCTCCGTTTCCACGCGGGCGAGACGACCAACGACGACGTGTTCGCCCGGGGCCTCGCGGCCTACGCCGACGTCTACGTCAACGACGCCTTCGGCACCGCGCACCGCGCCCACGCGAGCACGGTCGGGGTCGCCGGGCACGTGCGCGACAAGAGCGCCGGCTTCCTGATGGCGAAAGAGGTCAACGCCCTGTCCCGCCTGGCCTCCGCGCCGCGGCAGGACTTCGTGGCGATCCTCGGCGGCGCCAAGGTCAGCGACAAGATCTCGGTGATCGAGAAGCTGCTCACGAAGGTCGACACCCTGATCGTCGGCGGCGCGATGGCGTACACATTCCTCGCTGCCCAGGGGCGCGATGTCGGCCGCAGCAAGGTCGAGGAAAGCTACCTGCGCACGGCGCGCGAGGTGCTCCAGACCGCGAAGCGCCGCGAGGTGCAGGTGATGCTGCCGACCGACCACGCCTGCGCCGACCACTTCGGCGCAGACGCGGCGCGCGCCGTCGTCACCGGGGCGGACGTACCCGGCGAGCTGATGGGTCTCGACATCGGGCCGGCCACCGCCGCCGCGTTTGCCGAGCGTCTCGCGAGCGCGCGCACGGTGTTCTGGAACGGCCCGATGGGCGTGTTCGAGTTCGACGCCTTCGCCGCGGGCACCCGCGCCGTTGCTGACGCCATCGCCGACAGCGACGCGTGGGCCGTCGTCGGCGGCGGCGATTCGGTCCGCGCGGTTCGCGAGAGCGGGCGCGCGGGCGACATCGCTCACATCTCCACCGGCGGCGGCGCCAGCCTCGAATTCGTCGAGGGCCGCGCGCTGCCCGGATTGACCGCTCTGGGGTACCGCCGATGAGCACGCGCCGACCCATCATCGCCGGCAATTGGAAGATGAACCTCACCGTGGCCGAGGGGCTCGCGCTCGCCACGGAGATCCGCAACCTCTGCAGCCGCGCGCGCGACGTCGATGTCGTGCTCGGCCCGCCGGCCACCGCGCTCTGGGCGCTCGGGCAGAGACTCGCGGACTCGCCGATCGGCCTCGCCGCACAGAACTGCCACGCGGCGGTCTCCGGCGCGTACACCGGTGAGCTCTCCGTCCCGCAGCTGGCCGAGGTCGGCTGCCGCTACGTAATCCTCGGCCACAGCGAGCGTCGGCACATCTTCGGAGAGACCGACGCCGGCGTGGGTGAGAAGGCGCGCGCCGTCTTCGACCACGGCCTGCGCCCCATCGTGTGCGCGGGCGAGACGCTCGAGGAGCGCGACGCCGGTCGCACGCTCGAGGTCGTACTGCGCCAGCTCGACGCCGGGCTCGCCCAGCTCGAGCCGGGCGAGGCCGCCGAGTCCGTCGTCGCCTACGAGCCCGTCTGGGCCATCGGCACCGGCCGCACCGCGACCCCCGCCCAGGCCCAAGAGATCCACGCGGCCATCCGCGGCCGCCTGACCGAAAACTACGGTGGCGACATCGCCGCCCGCATCCGCATCCAATACGGCGGCAGCGTCAAGCCAGCCAACGTCGACGACCTCATGGCCCAGCCCGATATCGACGGGGCCCTGGTCGGCGGCGCGAGCTTGAAGGCCGATAGCTTCGCCCGAATCGTGCATTTCGAGAAGGGAGGCGACCGATGATCGAGTCCCTCGTCACCGTCGTCCATGTCCTCTGCTGCTTCTTCCTGATCCTCGTGATCCTGCTCCAATCCGGAAAGGGCGGCGGCGTCTCCGCGGCCTTCGGTGGCGGCGCGGGCGCGGCTCTCGGACAACGGGCTGCGGCCACGGTGCTCGGAAAGCTCACCGCGGGCGCCGCGTTCATCTTCATGCTCACGAGCATGACGCTGGCCATCTACTCGAGCCCGAGCAGCGCCGATCCGACCAAGGACTACAAGTCCGGCGCCGGCGTCACGAGCGACGAAAAGAAGGACGAAGAAGGCAAGGACGGCAAGAAGGCCACCGATGGCAAGAAGGCCACCGACGGCAAGGACGCGAAGGGCGCGACCAGGTCGAAGCCCATCAAGATCGAGCCGGTGCCCGCGCCTGCGCCCGCCAAGGGTGACGCCCCGAAGGTCGATCCGGCGCCCGCTCCGGCCCCGGCGCCCGCTCCGGCGGCCGAGCCTGCGCCCGCCGCTGAGCCCGCTCCCGCCGCAGAGCCCGCTCCCGCCACAGAGCCCGCCCCGGCGCCATAGCCCGCGCCGGCCCCCGAGCCCGCCAAGGAGTAGCCCCTTGACACCGGCGAGGCGGATCTGGCATCTCTCCGCCCCGCCTTTGCGAAGGTGGCGAAATTGGTAGACGCGCCAGGTTGAGGGCCTGGTGGCCGCAAGGCCGTGGGGGTTCGAGTCCCCCCCTTCGCACCCAGCACGCCAAGAACGCCTCGCCGACCCCGGCGGGGCGTTCGTGTTTCCCGCTCATGCGCCGCTCAGGCTGTCGTTTCGAACACCTGCCGGGCCTCGCTTCGTAGCCTCTTTGATGGATCTTCAGGGCGCCGCGAGCGTTTGTTCGTGAGGGGGTCACCGTCAGGTTGTGGCCAGCGGGGTCCGATATGTTAAAACTGGTAGCTTCGAAAACCGTGGGAAGCCGCGCATTGGGCGCACACTCGCTGATGATCAACTGCCCTCACTGCCAGACCACCAACCACCCCAAGAACGCGGTGTGCGAGACGTGCGGTGCGCCGCTCGTCGCTGACCCGGCGCTCGAGGGGGACCCGTTCGTCGGACGCCAGCTCGGCGGCCGCTTCACGCTGCAGTCCATCGTGGGCTCCGGCGAGATCGGGATGGTCTACCGCGGGACCGACCAGCGCACCGGCACGGCCGTCGCGATCAAGTTGGTCCACCCAGACGTCGCAGCCACGCACGGCGACGAGCTGCTGCGCTCCGCGAGCATGGTCGCCCAACTGCGCCACGCGAAGATCGCGCAGGTCCTCGCCGCCGCCCGCGAGCCCGACGGCACGTCGTACATCGTCACCGAGTTCCTCGAGGGCCGCACCCTCAAGGAGCTGATGGAGGAGAAGGGGCCGGTCGGCCCGCGGCGCGCCGCCGACATCCTCTTCCAGCTCTGCAGCGCCCTGGCCCCGATCCACCGCGCCGGACGCCCGCACGCGAACCTGAAGCCCGACAACGTCTTCCTGCTCGATCGCGAGGAAGGCGACTTCGTAAAGATCGTCGACGTCGGCTCGCCGGACCTGTTTGGCGTTCGTGAGACCCTGTCCGGCAAGATCATCATCGGCACGCCCAAGTTCTTCAGCCCCGAGCAAGCGATGGGGCAGCGCGTCGGGCTCGCCTCCGACCAGTTCACGCTCGGCGTCATCGGGTATCGGCTGCTCACGGGTGCGCTCCCGTTCTTTGGTGCCACCCCCGACCAGCTGCTGGCGTCGATTGCCTCGGGTCGCCCGACGCCCGTGACCGAGAGGGTCACGGGTTTCACCTCGATCCCCGAGAAGCTGGTCCACACGGTCCACCGCTGCCTCGACAAGGATCCGAAGTCGCGCTACCCCGACCTGCGCGCGCTCGCGACCGACCTGGCCTCGGTCATCAAGAGCACGCCGGTCGATCCCGCGCCGCCGCCTCGCAAGAAGAGGAAGAGCTTCGGTGCCGGGCTCGACCTTTCGACCCGCGTCGCCGACCCAGGGTTGCTCGGCAACCTCTTCGACGCTGACGAAGAAGAGGACGAAGACCGCACCCAGATGGCCAGCCTCCCGCTCGACCAGCTCGAGGCGCTCGCACCGTCGTCGACGCTCGAGGCCGACCCGATGGCGACGTTCGAGAGCGGCCACACGCCCATCGCGTCGACCCCGGTGTCGCGGCCACCCAGCCAGAACGACATGGCGCAGATCCCCGAGCCGCTCGCGGTCACGGGCGCCATCGGCTCCGACGACCTCGCAGCCGCCCTCGCGGACGCGATGGCCGGCGTCGAGACCGGCGGTCCCGGCGCGCTCGGCTCCGTCGCCACCACGCCTGCCAGCCCGGGCATCCGCGGAGGCGGAGGCGGAGGCGGAGGCGGTGGGCTCGGCGACGACCTGATGGCGGCGCTCGACAGCGCGGTCGCCGACGTCGGCACGCCCAGCCCCGCGGCCAGTGAAGCCGCCGTGCCCGGGTTCGGCGCCTCGGCGCCGCTGTCTCCCGGCGGCGGCGACAATGGCGGCTTCGATCCGTTCGGGAGCATCAACCTCGAATCGGACCACACGCCGGCCGCCGTGCAGGGCGCGCCCGCGGCTGCGGGCCTGTCGAGCCCGGTCAACGGATCACCCGGCGCCGCCGGTCGCCCCGAGCGCGATTCGCTGCCACCCGGCGACATGTCCAACGCCATCCTCGAAGCGCTCGACGAAGAGATGCACGGGCAGGACTCCGGCGTCCGAAAGGGTGCGAGCGCGGCCAGCCCGCTGGCGACCGCCGCCGACTTCGCAGCGCTCTCTCCGATCGCCCTCGAGCAGGCGCGCGCCGGTGAGCCGCGGCGCCAGACCCTGCCCCCCGTCACCTCGGCCGCGAAGGGCAACAAGTCCATCGCGGTGGCCCTGGTGCTGCTCGCGCTGCTCGCCATCGTGGGCGGTGGCGCGTTCTGGTGGCAGCAGCAGCAGGAGGCCGCCACGGCCGAAGAGGCCGAGAAGAAGCGGCGCAAAGACGCGGCGAAGAGAAGGAGGATGCGCCAGCAGCAGAAGGCCGCCGCTTTGGCCGCTGCCCGAACTGTGAAGGCGCGCATCGAGAGCACTCCCGCTGGCGCGACGGTCACCCTCGGTGAGGAAGTGTTGGGCGTGACGCCGCTCGACATCGACGTCAAGGGCGTCAAGGGCCTCAGCTACGTGTTGACGCTGGGCGGCCACAAGCGCGGCACCGTGGTGATCGAGCCCAAGAAGATCCCCGAAAAGCTCCCCGAGGGGGAGCCGCCTACGAAGTTTGCCGTCACTTTGGAAGAAGGCGTGGACGAGCCCACGCCCGCGAAGCCCGAGGCCAAGAAGCCGGCACCCGAGGCCAAGAAGCCAGCCCCCGTGGCCGGCGACCCCGCAGCCGAGAAGCCCGCGCCAGCGCCCCCTCCGGACGTGGTACCGCCGCCGAAGCCCAAGCCGAAGCAGATCGCCGATCCGCCAAAGCCCAAGCCCAAGAAGCGCAAGAAGCGCTGGAAGCCGCGTAAGAAGAAGAAGAAGAAGCCGAAAAAGTCGGACATCAAGGATCCGTTCGCCGACTGAGCCCGGCGCAGGCAGCGCGTGCCCCCCTCTGCCAAGTGGCGTAGATCAGAAGACAGCAGTTAGGCTCTAGCCGGTTTCCTTCCGCCGGCCAAGGGGGAACGAGGAGTTGATGATTCGTACCCTCGCGTTCGCGTGCGCATGCCTCTTCGTCACCGGTCCCGGCCCCGCGCTGGCCCAGTCCGCCAAGTCGCAGGCGAAGGCGTTCTTCAAGCAGGGTCGCGAGCACTACGCCGCGGGCCGTTTCGCCGAAGCGCTGCAAGCCTTCGAGCAGGCCAACGCCCTGCGCCCCCACCCGCTGATGCTCTACAACATCGGGCAGGTGCAGGAGGCGATGGAGGATCTGCCGGCGGCGCTGGCGACCTTCAACAAGTACATGGCCACCTCGCCCGGCGACGCCGACGAGGTGAGCGAGAAGATCAAAGAGCTCCAGGGCCGGCTGAAGAAGTGGGCCACGCTCCAACTCTCGACGACGCCACCCGGCGCCACGGTGTGGATCGGGAATCGAAGACACCCGCCGCGCGGGCGGACACCGATGACCCTGTCGATCCCGCCCGGCCGCCAGATGCTGATCCTCGAGCTCGCCGGCCACCGGAAGGTGAAGCGTCCCGTCGACATCAAGGCCAAGGCGCGGCTGCGCCTCGCGCTCGCGATGCCGCCCATCCTGCCCACTGTGTTGGTGCGCACCAACCCACCGGGCGCGCGCATGTTCTTCGACGGACGTGCGTCGTCCGTGCCCTCCCCCGCCACCCAGGGGCTGAAGGCCGGCAAGCACAAGATCCGCGTCGAGCTCGACGGCTACGACCCGGTCGAGCGCGCGGTCACGCTCGCAGCGAGCCACACCATCTCCGCGCCGCTCGTGGTCGACATCACGCTCCAACGCGCCCAACCGAAGGGCATGATGGCGCTCGTCGTCGACCGCCCGGGCATGCAGGTGTCGATCGACGGCCAACCCGTCGGCACCACCCCACTCGAAAAGCCGCTGCGTCTCCCCCAAGGACTGCACAAGCTCGAGATCACCGGCGAGGGCATCGAGCCGTACTCCGAGATGGTCAACATCAGCGCCGGGCAGACCACCAACACGACGGTGGAGCTCGGCGACGGCGACAGCGGCGGGAGCAGCTTCAACATCGATACCGAGACGGTCAGCTGGGTCCTCATCGGGCTCGGCGGGGCGGCGCTGGCTGGATCCGCGGTCACCGCGACCCTCGCATTCGGTGCCGACGGTGACCTCCAGGACTGCCGCGACGACGACGCGTGCGCGGGCCAGGCAGAGGAGAAGTCGCTCGCCGACGATGTGCGCTCCCAGGCGCTCATCACCGACATCCTCATCGGCAGTGGCGTCGCCATCGCCGCCACGGGCGTCGCGCTGCTGCTGTTCGCGAAGGACGAGCCCGGCGGCCCCGGTGAAGGCACGGCGGTCTTCGTGGCGCCGAGCGCCGAGGGCGGGTTCATGGCTGGCGCGCGGTGGGGGTTTTAGAGATGAGACTGACCTCAGCGCTCCTGACGACCCTCCTGCTCTGCGGCTGCAGCCTCGTGCTCGATCCCGAGGTGTGCAGCGACAAGAGCGACTGCGACAGCAAGCAGACCTGCGAGGACGGCATCTGCTTGGGCGAGCGCGACCCCGACCCGGATGTCTCGGTTGACGCCTCCAGCGACGACGGGGGGGACCCCGAGATGTCCGTCGACACGGGCGACGCCACGGACGTGTCCAACCCCGACGTAAAGCACGAGGACGAAGGCCCCGATGTCGGCGAGTCCACCGACATGACCCCCGACATGGCGCCGCCCGGGATCGCGCCGACCTGCGAGATCGACAAGCCCGACGACAGCCCCACCAACCAGGCGGAGGCGGACGTCCGTTTGATCATCTCCGACGACGACGGGCCCGCCAGCGCGCTCGTCGTGACCTTCGCGGGCGAGGAGATCACCGTCCCGGAGAGCTACGTCTACGAGGGCGTGGTGGCGATCATGGAGGGCGACAACACCCTCCGCCTCGACGCGACCGATGGGGACGGCCTCTCGTGTAACGCCGAGGTCGTGATCGTCGGCGACTTCTCCCCGCCCGAGATCGACATCTTCGACTCGACGGACGACGTGATCGTCCATCGCGAGCGGGTCAAGCGCATCGAAGGCACGGTGGTCGACGAGAACTACGCCCGGCGGCGCCTCGAAATCGAGCTCGGCGGCGAGGCCTTCGAGGCCGAGATCGCGTGGAATGGCGAGGAGTTCCAATTCCCGCTCACCCTCGCCGGCGGTGAGAACGAGGTCAGCATCACGGCCACCGACGACGCCGGCAACGAGTCGGAGCCGCTCGAGTTCACGGTGCTCTTCGACAACGTGCAGCCCGAGGTCGACATCGACGCGCCCGCGAACAACGGCCCGGCGGTCGAGCTCGATCGCGTCGAGGTGCGCGGCAGCGCCACCAAAGGGGGGCAGCCTCTCGGCAACGCGCAGGTGGCCATCGCCGCGTGTCAGGGGCGCCGCTGCAACGAGACGAACGCACGCACCGACCGCCAAGACGGCACGTTCGCCAAGAACGTGTCGCTCTTCGTCGGCGAGAACGAGATCGAGGTGTGCGTCACCGACCCGCGCTCCGGCAACGAGGGCTGCGACACCGTAGACGTGACCCGCCAGGATCCCGACGCCTGCGTCGCCTTCGACGAGGGCCTCGAGTTCGTGACCGAGAACGACGTGGTCGAGCTCTCCGGGACGGCGTGCCCTGTCGTTGTCTCGGTCATGATCGAGGTGGGCGACGCGGACCCGGTCGCGGCCGAGCTCGCCGACGGACGCTGGTCCCTCGAGGTGATGCTGCCCAACCCCGGGCGGTACCCCACTACGGCGGAAGCACGGGGCGGCGGCAATGTTGCCCGCGCACAGGCGGTGCTCGTGTGGGACGACAGTCCACCCGGGGTGGCGATCACCCGTCCAGACGAGCACACCTGCCACAACGGCGAGGTCGTCCAGGTCTGCGGACGCGCGACCGACCCCGAGAGCGGCATCGTAAGCGTGCTCATCAACGGCGAAGACGCCGTCTTCGACGAAATCAACGGCAACTTCTGCCACGACACGCCGGTTGACGAGGGGGCCGGGGAGCCGATCCTCGCGCGCGCCGTCAACGGTGCCGGCGCGTTCCGCGACGACTCGATCGAGATCGACGTCGACCGCGAGGCGCCCGTGGTGACGCTCGACACGCCGCCCGCGGCCTGGCTGGGCGTCGACCGCAACGGACGCGTGCACCTCCAGGGGACCATCGAGTCGGGCGTGTGCGGCGTCACCCAGATGACCGTCGACGGCGAGCTGGCGGGCATCGACCGCGACCGCTTCTCCAAGCGGCTGGTGCTGGGCGAGGGGGAGCACATCGCCGAGATCATCACCAACGACCATGCCGGCAACGAGCGCATCACGAACTACGCCTTCCGCGTCGACGCCACCGACCCCTACATCGAAGAGCTCATCCCGGACGACACGGTGATCATCAACGACGCCCAGATCGAGGTGGGCGCGCGCGCCTGCGACGACGAGTCGGGCATCCAGGTGGCGCAGATCGACGGCCAGGACGTCGAACCCGTGCAGGCCGAAGACGACGCGGATTGCGTGGTCTTCACGCGGGTCCTGAACGTCGACGAAGGGCTCAACCGCATCGCGATTCACGTCGAGGACGCGACCGGACGCGAGGCGGTCGGCGAGATCATCGTGTCGCGCGACGTGACCGGTCCGGTCATCGTGGTGACCAACCCGCCCGAGGGCGCCACGGTGGCCTCGACGACCGTCGTCCAGGGCACCGTCGACGACGGCGAGTTCGGCAGCGGCGTCGACTCGCTCACGGTCAACGGGGTCCGGGCGCGGATCGAGAACGACGGCACCTGGCGCGCGGTCGGGGTCGAGTTGAACGCTGGCGCCCAGGTGATCACGGCGGTCGCGACCGACAACGCGGAGAACGCGACCGACCCGCCGGTGGTGCGCAACGTGCGCGTGGTCGGCTACCACGCTGAGCCGGCGGCCACGGACGGCTTGGTGGGCGCCACGAATATCGCGTGGCTCGGCGCAGCCGACCTCAACAACGACACCGCGCTCGACATCATCGCCGTCTCAGGCGATCCCGACAGCGCCTCTCAGATCTTCGCGCAGCTGGGCGACCGGACCTTCGCCGCGATCGAGGAGTCCGGCGTGCCGTCGATGGCGCCGCTCCGACACGCCGGCCTGGGCGACTTCGACGGCGACCGCGAGGCCGACGTCCTCATCGTCGGCAACAACCGCAACGGCGTGTTCCGTGGCGGTGGCGGCGGCTTGGCGACCGTGGCGGCGAGCGGAGTGCCGAACGGCATGAACGCGACGCAGGTCGCTGTGGGCGACATCAACCGCGACGGCATCCTCGACGCCCTCGCACTCGCCGGCGGAGGCACCCGACTGCTGATCGGCAACGGCGACGCGACGTTCCAGCGAGAACCGCACGCCGACATTGGCCTTGGCGGCGCCAACAGCCTCGTGGCGGGCACCTTCGTCGACGTCAACGACGACGGGGTGCTCGACCTCGTGGGCGCGACGGGTGACGGCTCAGCGCTGTGGATGGGCGCCCGCGACGGGAACTTCGCCCAAGCCGACGGCGAGGCCTTCCCGAGCGTGGAGTCGACCTTCGTGCTCCCGATCGACGCCAACCGCGATGGGCACCTCGACGTGCTCGCCGCGGGCGCCGGCGCACGCTTCCTGCTCGGCGACAGCGAGGGCAACTTCGCGGCGGACGCGCTTGGGCTGGAGTGGGCCGAGGGCGTGGACGTGGGTGCGGTCGCCCTCGATCTCGATGGTGACGCCCGCGACGACCTGGTCGTCTACGGCTCCGGTGGACCCAAGTTCTGGCAGAACACCGCCGGCGGCTTCGTCCTGCTCGACCTGGGCGAGGCGGGCGTGCCGGCCGACATCGGCCCGGTGACCGCCGCGCTCGCCGTCGACATCGACACCGATGGCGACACCGATGTCGTGCTCGGGGGCCCGAACGGAGTACGCATCATCCGATCGAACCGCACCGTGGTTGACGAGGAGTACCGCTTCGTCCACCTGGACGTGCTGCGGGCGACGCTCGACGACGACGTGCTCGTCGGACCCCACGACGCGGTCGGGGCGCTGCTCACGCAGGACCTCGACGCTGATCTGCGCCCGGACCGGATCCTGGTCCCGGCGCCCGTCGGCCCGACGGTGGTCACCCTCGGTGGGCGAGACCTCGCGGACGTGACGGCCAAGTTCGTGGACAAGGGTGAGGAAGGTAATCGCTTCCGCGACGTCGTCGAGCTGGCTGCCGGCGAGCGCGCGCGGGTCGCCGCCCGCGAGTAGAGCCAGCCAATCGGCTCTCAGCTCTCAGCTCTCAGCGTTCAGCCGAGCAGTTCGGATCGTCGACGGCGGGCTGATAGCTGAAAGCTGATAGCTGAAAGCCGCCGCAACACCGTTACTCGGGACGGACTCCAGCTACTCGTCTGAGCCTTCGTCGTCGCTGAGCAGCAGGTCATCAGTCATGTCGGGCACATCGACCGGCGGCGGCGGCGGCAGGTTCGACTTGCGCGCGGCCAGCACCTTCACCTCGTAGTGCACCTCCTGATCGTGCAGCACGTGCAGAAGCTGCACGGTGACCGCCTCGTCGGTGCACTTGGTGACCTCGAAGATGACCGGGTGCCCGCTTTCGTCTTTTGCCTGGAAGCGGTCGCCCAGCTTGGGGTCGAGCCCCTTCGGGAACTCGGCGAGCGCGACGTCGCGGGTGCGGGTGGTCTCGCGGGGGACGAGCTCGCCGGGCGGGATGATGCCGGTGCGCGACTCGCCCACCTCCATCCCTTCGATGGCGTTCGCGATGCCAGGCAGCATGCGCTCGCTACCGAGCTTCCAGGTCACGGGACCGCGCTCGGCAGAAGACTCGAGGACCGCTCCGCCAGCGTCCTTCAACGTGTACTCGATGGTGACGACCAGACCGTCGGCAATGCGCATCAAGGGATTGGCTCCACCGTCAGGTGTTCAGACGGCGGAGCATAGCGGAGCAGATGGGAGCCGGCTACTCGTCGCACCCTTCGGGGTTGACGAAGGGCGGCTCGGGGTCGCGGTTGGACCCGTCGTCGGCCGGCGGCTCGCCGTGGAAGGGCACCACCGCGGAGGTCGCCGCGAGGTCGAAGGTGTAGGCGTCGAAGACCCCGTCGCCGTCGAGGTCGAGGTCGGGCGCCTCACCGCCGAAGAAGTCGCGGAAGGCCAGGCCCGAAATCACGACCCGGTCGATGTCGGCGTCAAGCAAGTGCCCGGTGCCGCGGCCGTGCAGGACCGGGTTGCCGTCGTCGTCGGTGCCCGGCCAGAAGGAGAAACGCACGGTGGTCGGGAAGCGCACGAAGCAGGTCTGCTGCTCGCCGTCGACCTCGACCGAGCCGCTCGGCACGTTGAGCAGCCAGATGCCGTCGGCGTCCTGAACCCAGCGCGGGCCGTCGTCGGTCAACCGCCAGTGGCCGCTGAACTTGGGGATCGGGAGCGTGTGGATGAAGTCGTACTCCTGGCCGCCGCCGTTCTGGGTGGTGCCGTTTCCAACGTAGAAGTCGTACCCGCCTTCCGCGTCGTAGTAGCCGGGCTCGAAGAGCAGGTTCAACGCGTTGGTCTGGACCGCCAGCGTCAGCGCAGCGGTGAGCTCGGGCGCAGCGGCCGCGGGCTCGTTCACCGCGGCCGTGACCATACGGTAGACGTTCGGGCGAAGGTCCCAGCGGCACGCCCCGTCCTGACAACTGTGGTTCTCACCGCAATCGTCACCTTCCATACACGCCATGCCGGCGTCGGCCTCGGGGTCGATGAGCGCCATATCGGGATCCGGCGCCACATCAGGTGTGATCGCCATGTCAGGGTCGGGGCCCTCGTCGGGGTCGACGACCGGGCCGTCGGTGTCGACAGCTGCGTCATCGTCGCCACCCACGCCCTGGTCCATCGAGCCGTCACCGAGCGCGTTTCCACCGGCGCCTCCAGCGGCGTCAGCCCCCGTGTCACCAGGGCCTCCGTCCAACGGGCCACTCGCGGTGTCGTCGTCACAGCCCAGCGCGAGCGCACAGCTCACGACGAAAATGGTCCAATACATGTGCTTCATTGCTTCGCCTCTAATCTCATCGTTTGCGACCGGGGCCGCCGACGCGATGGGGCTATACAATATTCAGGCCGCCCTTGGGCAGCCTTATGGGCAGGGGACGTTGTCGGCCGCGTTCACGGGGTCACCGCTCATGGTCCGCTCGCTGCCGGATCCGGTGAATTGAAACGGCCAGGCGTCCGCGACATTGTCGCGGTTCGTGTCGACCGACACAGGGATCCCGAAGTCGCCGATGATCTCCCGGAGGTTCTTCACATCGCCGTCCACATTGGCCTCGAATTTCCGCGCGTCCTCGGGCTTGAGCGCGCCGGTGACGATCAGCTCGGCGGTCCCTTCGGCGGGGTTCACCTGGACCACCACGTCCGTCGCGATGGTGATCGGCGAGTAGGGGCAGTCGCCGGTGTTCGTGCGCAGGTAGAGCTCGAGCTTGTCCAAGCCGTAGCGGCCTTGCTGGCTCGCCTTCACGTGCCAACACAGTGAATCCCCGCAGGGCACCCATTGTGCGTTGCTGAGGATCGCAGCCGGCAGTCGTTCGCTCACGACGTACTCGTCGCCCAACTGGTCCGCCTGGACGAGGTAGATGGTCCGGGGAGAGTTGCCGGGACGCTCGAGCTCTGCGGGCGCCCCCGAGAAGTGGACCATCAACGAGAAGTAGCCGTTCTGGATCTGCTTGTTGAACTCCGACGTCACGAAGCTCTTTATCGCGTGCGGCTCCGTGACCTGGACGGTCGACACGAAGAACGAGACGCCGTGTGGGAACTGCCCGCAGTAGCGCTGCTCGGGCATGCCGGGGCGTTCCTCAAAGGGACCGCAATAGCCCCAGCGCCCCAGCCGCTGCTCGCATTCGTCGTGCGAGTCGCACGGATCCTCTTCGTCCTCCGGCACCGAGGCGTCGGGGTTCGGGGCGCCGGCGTCAGCGGCTTCCACCTCCGGCTCGTTCGGCGGGTCGGCCGGCAGCGGGTCGTCCAACGGGTCCTCCGGCGGATCCTCGGGCGGGTCCTCCACCGGATCGTCCCCCGGGTCCTCGGGCGGATCCTCGGGCGGGTCGTCCGGCGGGGGCACGTTCGCAGGCACGCCGGCGGGTTGCGACGTCGGCAACGGCGGCGGGTTCCCGAGCGGCCGTCCGGGACCACCGCCGCCCAGGGCCGCGAGCGGCGGGCGCTCACGACCCGGGAAGAGCGGGATGTTCGGCGGCGCAGGGATCTCTGCGCGGCCCTTCTCGACGCGCACCGGCTGGTCGCCGGGCGGCACGATGACCGAGTAGACCGCGTCCTCGAGCTCCAGGATCACCACGGCGCCCTTGCCCCGCCGTCCGGTGAACACGATCCAGCCTGTCCCGTCCTTGCGGTCGGCGTCGGGGGTCATGAGCTGCGTGATGCGCACGGGCTTCCGGGTCAGGTAGATCTCGGCGCGCTCGTCCGCCTTCCACAGGGGCGTGCGGATGTCGGCGCTCATCTCCGAGATCTCACGGGTGCACTTCTGTGCCTCGATGTCGACCGCGGCCCGCACCGGGCCATCGCTCATGAGCCCCTCGGCGGACGCGGCGTGGAGCCACGCTGAGAGGCGCTCGGCCTCGAGCCGGCAGCGCCGGTCGTCGCTCCCCATCAGGAAGACGACGAGCGCCACCGTGAGCAGCGCGACGATGGACAGGACGACCATCATCTCGATCATCGTGAAGCCGCGGCGCCGCCTCACTCGACCACCACCTCGAGGGTCTCGCCATCCTCGGCGGACCCCAGGCTCCGGCAGTTCCCTTCGAAGGCGAAGCCGGGACAAGCGTGCACGCGGAAGACCTCGTCTGAGCGATCGCTCACCTCGTAGACACGTACGGTGCAGCCCCGCAGATCTACCGCGCCGTCGAGCTCGACCACGAGCCAACCGCCGATGCCGAGCGAGGTGGCGCAGGCCGAGGGGTCGTCACAGCCCTGCGGCGCGCCGATTGCGGAGGCCGGGTCGGCCCCATCGTGCAATCTGCCCATCCCGCGCAACGCAAACCCTTCGGCGCCGCCGCAGACGAACTCGACCGCGTCGATGTCGGCGCCGTCTCCGTTGATCGCGATGCCTTCGGTCTCGTCCGCCACGACGATGTACGGGCCGATCACCGACAGACCACCGCCCGCGTCGTCGGGGCCGCCGCCGGTCACCGCGTCCGCCGGATCACCGCCGTCGAGGGTGCCTGAGTGCATCGCGCCGCCGTCGGACTCTTCGTCGGGTGCGGGGCCGCAGGCGCCTAGGGCCACGGCAAGTGCCAGGAGTGAACGCATCTCGGGGCCGAGTCTAGCGCCTAGCCACAATGCAGGTCACTTAAGGAACCGGGGAGATCTCGCTTAAGTGACCGGCGTTGCGCCTGGCCAGACTCGGTGTCAGGGATGGCGGAATCCCTACTCGAGCCCCGCCACGTGGCCGCTCTGACCGGGGGCCCCATTGTCGCCGACCCCGTCGTCCGCGTTGCTGGACGCGCCGCCCGGGCCACCCGCGCCGTGGGTCGCGTCGTTCGCGGCCACGGTGAAGACGTTGTCGCCGTTGTAGTCCGCGGGCACGCGGTTGTTGTGGTTGTTGACGAAGATGTCGAAGCTCACGCCGCCCTGGCCACCGCCGCCGCCGCCGCCGTGACCACCGCGGCCGCCCGCGCCACCCTCGCCGCCGTTGAACGAGCAGAACGCCATGAAGAGCGTGTTCGGTGCGCCGCGCGGGCCGCCGGTGCCGCCCAGCCCGCCTTCGCCGCCGCGACCACCGATGCCGCCGGCGCCGCCCGCGCCACCGAGGCCGCGCGCGATCTCGTTGTCCTCGATGACCGGGAAGCCGGCTGCGTTGCCGGGCCCGTTCCCAGTGAAGGTCACGAAGATGCCGAACGCGCCGCCGCCGGGGCCCGCGCCGCGACCGCGCCGACCATGACAGCCGCCGCTCCCGCCGCCGCCACCACTGGCGCCAAAGTCCACCGCCGGCTCGAGCCACCCGATGTCCACGCCGGCCGCGCCACCGCCTCCGCCGCCGCCGCTCCCCGCGGTGCCGTTTCCACCGTCCCCGCCGTCGGATCCGTCCCATTCGTTATTCGACACCGAACCGAGCCCCGCTCCGGCCCCACCGCCGCCACCGCCGTCTCCACCGAATCCGCCGTCGCCGCCCGGGACCGCGTCCGCCGGGCCGCCGTCCGAGACGATGCATCGCGACGGGATGTCCGAGAGGAAGCCCCAGGCCCCCGCCCCGCTCGCGCCGCCGTCCCCGCCGCCGCCGACCGCCCCCGAGCCTTCCTGACGCTCACGCTGCGGGCATCGCGTGTCGCCGCCGCGGCCGCCGCTGACGACGACGCCGCCGCAGTTGCGGCCACCACCGGACGCGCCGATCGAGCCTGAGTCGCCGTTGTTCGCCGCGCCGCCGCATTGCGGGAGGATCGCGTTATGCGACGGGAAGCCGTTCGCTCCGTTCGTCCCGGAGGCGCCGTTCACCCCATCCACGCCCGGTGCCCCGCGCCCGCCGTTGCCGCCGAAGATGCGGTTGTTGGTGATACGCAGCGCGCTGTTGCTGTCGCGGACGTAGATGCCGTAGGCGTTGCCCTCTTCGAGCGAGGACTCACCGTTGACGACGAAGCCGTCGAAGGTGGTGGCCGCGTCGATGCCGATCGCCGTGACCGTGCGCTTGTGGCCATCGCCCGCGGAGGTACCGGAGATGATCGTCACGTTCAGCGCCGGATCGCGGATCCACGTGGTGTTGTGGTGGCCGCCGAGCACGTCGATGCGTTCGCGCAGGGTGATGCTCTCGCGGTAGACGCCGTCGGAGACGCGGACCCTCACCTTGCCATTGACCGCCGCCGCCCGGTTGATGCCGCGGGTGATGGTCGAGCACGGCCTGGCCACGGTGCCGCAGTTGTTCGCCGCCACGCCGCCGTGCTCGGGCGTCGCCACGTAGATGGCGCCCGGGTCGATCTCGAGCTCGCAACCGTTATTCGCCACGCGGTCGGCGTCGATGAACCCGTTGAGGCAGTCGAAGGTGCACTGCGCCGCGCCACCGATCACCGCGCACCGAGGGGCGACCCCGAAGGCCGCCGGGTTCGGATCCCACAGCCCCGTGCAGTTGGTGCCGCACGCGCCGCAATTGCCGAGCGACACGTAGCGCCCCTGGCCGTCGACGAAGCCCTCGTCGGTGTCACCGTCACAGTCGTCGTCCTGGTAGTCGCAGGTCTCGCCGTCCGGGTTCGGCTCACCCGCGTCCGCGTCGCATTGGACCGGCCCGCCGGGGTTGTTCTCGTTGCAGACGAGCACGCCCGAGCGCCGGCATAGACC
>PVBE012946529.1_pt1 | contig 28683 bp, 26 predicted proteins | sample 1631181 | NCBI WGS metagenome assembly PVBE01 (sample SAMN08397723, study PRJNA350692) | Marine metagenome, whole genome shotgun sequencing project. | isolation source: water | place: Pacific Ocean | collected 2012-04
CCAAGCCCGAAGACGAGCGCCTCAGGGCCGCGGCCCTCCACGCAATGACGCGCGGTGGCGACCGCTCGCTGACCGACCACCGTGCCGGTGCAGAAGGGGACGTCGGAGGTGGCCGAGTCGGCGATCCACCCGATCGCGAGCTGCTGCCCGGCGCTGAGGCTCATGACCTGCGGTTGGAGCGTGCCGTTGCGGATCGCCGCGGCGCTCGAGGTGTGCTCGACGTCGGGCCCCGCACAGCCGACCAGGACCGCCACGGTGAGGAGCGCGCGCCACAGCGGGGTCTCGGGACTACAGCGTTGGGGGGGATTTGGTCGATTCATGGGACGTGTGGCGGTGTTCCGTGCGTTCCTCATGCAGGCGCCGCGCCATGATAGCGCTGGTTTGGCTCCATGCGTTATGTGCCTTCTCGAGGGGGAGACCAATGCACAGCGTCCAACTCTTCGGTCCGTTTCTCTTCGCGGGGCTCGCGCTCGCGTGCTCCGAGCCTGCGATTCCACCATTCGATGTCGACGCCGGCGGAAACGGCGGTTCGGGCGGCGGCGGGAGCGGTGGCTAGCCCGGGATGCTCGGCATGGGCGGCGTGGGCGGTATGGCGACGCCGAGAGCTGGCGTCGGCCAGGAATGCGAGGGCGACGACGATTGCCGCCCCGGCCTCGGCTGCATGCCCGACACCTGCCAGCCCGCCGGCACGCTCGAGCAGGGGCAGCGCTGCGTGCTCACGGTCGAGTGCGCCGAAGGGCTGCAATGCGTGACGAGCACGTGCCTGCCGCAGCAGGAAGACGCCGGGGGGACCGGCACCCCCTGTGAGAGCGACCTCAATTGCACCGCGGGTCACCGCTGCGCCGTCGATGGATTCGCGCTGCAATGCGTGCCCGAGGGTGAGGCCGGGCTCGGCGGCGCGTGCGCGACCAGCGCTGACTGCTACGCGGGCCTCGCGTGCTTCGCCGCTCAATGCGTCCCGGCACCGCCTGGCGTGCCGCCCTTCGTCGCAGGGCCGTACGGGACCGACATCGAGTGCGAGGAGCCGACGGAAGGTCAGACGGTCGCGTACTTCGACGTGCCCGGCGCGCCCGACCACGCGGGCGCCGACTTCTTCCGACTGCCGCATCCGAACGACGCCAACCTCGACGCGCAGGGCAAGCCCGACTGGACGGGGTTCCCGGTGCCCGGGACGGCGGTGTTCGGCTTCGACCCGGTCCAGCGCTATCTCGACGCCATCAAGCGTGACTTCTCCGGGTGGAGCACCTTGCCCACCATCATCTTCCGATTCTCCGGGCGCGTTGATTTCAACAGCTTCCGGACGCCCGAAGGCGAGATGCCGCGCACGCGCTTCGTCGACGTGACGCCGGGGGACGACCTCAACGGCCGCGCCCACGGGCACGGATGGTTCTCGTTCATCAGCGGGACCAAGTACGTCTGCCACAACTGGTTCGCGATGCGTCGCGGCGCCGGCGTGCCGCTCACGCCCGGCCACACCTACGCCGTGTGGCTCACCCGCACCGGGCGCGACGCGGAGAACCGCGCGATCCAGCGAGCGCCCCACTTCGAGGCCATGCTGGGCGCAGACCCCCCGGCGAACGCCCGCCTCGCCCGCGCCTGGGAGAGCTACGCGCCGCTCCGCGCGCACCTCGAGGCCAGCGGCACCGATCCCGACAGCCTGCTCGTAGGGACGGTGTTCACCGTGGCGCGGTCGCGTGAGCTCATGACCGAGGTCGCCGCCGCCGCGCGCGCGCAGCCGGTGCCGGAGGCGAGCGGTTGGGTGCGTTGTGACGAAGGCGTCGAGTCGCCGTGCCCGCAGGCCGAGGGCGACCGGGTGTGCGGGGCGCCCACCGACACGTACGAGGAGTACCAGGCGCTCGTGACGCTGCCCCTGTTCCAGCACGGGACCGCGCCGTTCCTCACGCCCGATGACGGCGGCGCCGTGCGCGGCGGCCAGCCGGCGGGGAGCGAGCAGGTCTGCATGAGCGTGACCGTGCCGATTGGCGAGATGCCCGAAGAGGGCTGGCCGACGACCGTCTACGCGCACGGCACCGGCGGTGGTTTCAGGTCGCACGTCAAGCCGTCCGTGGCGGGCACGCTGAGCGTCGCGGGGGTGCCGGGGCGGACGGTGCCGATGATGGTCATCGGCATCGACCAGGTGCAGCACGGGACGCGCCGAGGCGGCTCCGACCGCGACCCCAAGGACCTCTTCTTCAACTACGCCAACCCCGCGGCCACGCGCGGCAACCCGATCCAGGGGGGCGCCGACCAGGTCTCGCTGGCGCGCTTCGCCGCGGCGCTCGACCTCACCGCCGAGCAGTCCGGCGGGCGTGCGTTCCGGGTCAACCCGGCCGCGCTCGTCTTCTTCGGTCAATCACAGGGCAGCCTGCACGGCAGCCTCGGCCTGCCCTTCGCCCCCGAGTTCCGCGCGGTCGTGCTCTCCGGCAATGGCGGCGGGCTGGCCCACGCGCTGATCAACAAGCGAAACCCCGTCGACATCGCCCGCGCCCTCCCGTACGTCATCGACGACGCCGACGACGAGGGCCTGCTGCGCGGGGGCGAGGGTCGGCATAACCACCCGGTGCTGGCGCTCCTCCAGCATTGGTCAGACCCCGCAGACCCCCTCAACTTCGCGCGCATGCTGGCCTTCGAGCCGCCGGAGGGCGTCCCGGCCAAACACGTGTTCCAGCCGTATGGAAAGAACGACACCTTCACGCCGAACGTCACCATCCGGCACTTCGCCGTCGCCGCCGGCCTGGAGGAGGTCGAGGCCGACCGCTCCGCCTCGCCCCCGGACGATCTGGGCTTCGAGCCCCAGGAGGCACCGCTCGCCGGCAACGTCCGCCTCGACGGCGTCGACCTCACGCTCGTGATCCGCCAATACGGCCCACCCGCCGGAGTCGACGGCCACCACGTGAGCTTCGAGGTCCCGGGGGCCAACAGCGACGTCGCCCGCTTCCTCGGCATGGCCGCCTCGGGTGAGCAGCCCCAGGTCGGCCGGTAAGCGGGTGCTCCGCGCACCGGTCGTCCGGGTCGTCCTGACGTTGAGCGTGCTCAGCGCATGCGACGCCGCCTGGGAGCGAATGTCGAAGAACCACTGGCGCCTGGTCACGGTCCATAACGACCAGTACATCTTCGAGCGCTGTCGCTGAGGCGCGTCGCTCGGCCAGGGCCGGTTGGGATGGTAGGGTCCGGCCTGCCTCGGCAAACTGGGACGGTGCCGACCGGATGGATCCACAATCGGAAGCGCTGACCGCGGTGGACTGGCGGCGGATCGTGGTCGCGGGCGCGGCCACCCTCTTCGTCGAGCTCGCGCTGATCCGCTACATCCCCGGCCAGGTCCGGGTCCTCGGCTACTTCACCAACTTCGTCCTGCTCGCGGCCTTCCTCGGCTTCGGGGTCGGCATGTTGGCGACCCGCCGCTGGCCGGGCGCGCGGTGGATTGGCGCCGCCGCACCCGTCGCGCTGCTGGTCGTGGTCGGTCTCGTCGAGGTGGGCACGACGCTCCAGGTCCTGCCCTCGCCCGAGCAGTTCCTCTTCATCGAGTACCAGACCGTCGGGACGCGCATCCCGCTGTACCCCTTCCTCGCGCTGAGCTTCGTGCTGCTCGCCACCGGGTTCGTCCCGTTCGGGTATTGCGTCGGTGAGACGCTCCGGGGCGACCGCCCCCTGCTGCGCTACGGCCTGAACATCTTCGGGAGCTTGCTGGGCATCATCGCGTTCGTCGTGATGTCGGCGGTGGTCGCGCCGCCCTGGCTGTGGATGCTCATCGCTGCAGGCTTCGCGCTCGCGGTGCAGACCGAGATTCGCGTGAGCTGGCGCGCCGGGGGCGTGGTCGCCGGACTGCTGGTCGCCGGCCTCTCGTGGCACGCCACCCGCGGGGCCACGTGGTCCCCGTATCAGAAGCTGTCCACCGGGCCGGTGCACATCCAGCCGGGCGAAGGCGTGGTCCAGGAGTGGCGGCTCCCGCTGCTCCCGCCCGAGAAGCGCGCCGCGGTCGTGCAGCTCACCGCCGCCGAGGGATTCACGGTCCGCGTCAACGACGACTCCTACCAGACGCCGCTGGATCTCAGCGACGCCGGGGTGAAGCGCCACCCGGAGTTCGAGGGGCTGCGGCGGCAATACGACCTGCCCTTCATGCTCTCGCAGCACGTCGGCGAGGTGCTCGTCCTCGGTGCTGGGACCGGCAACGACGTGGCCGCCGCCCTGCGTGGAGGCGCCACACGTGTCGACGCCGTCGAGATCGATCCCGAGATCCTGCGCCACGGCAGCCAGCACCCCGAGCAGCCCTACAGCGACTCGCGGGTGACCACGCACGTCGAAGACGCGCGCACCTTCCTGTCGACCACCTCGAACACGTACGACATGATCGTCTTCGGCCTGGTGGACTCGCATGTCCTGCTGAGCAGCCGCAGCACGGTGCGTCTCGACTCCTTCGTGTTCACCAGCGAGGCCTTCTCACTCGCCCGAGCGCGCCTGAAGGAGAAGGGCGTGATGTTCGTGAGCCACGCGGTAGGTGCGGCGTGGTTCTCCGAGCGGATGCGGGCCACGCTCACGGAGAGCTTCGGCCGGCCGCCCCAGGTGGTCTCGGACAAGGTCTACCACCCGCTCGGCGTGATCTACGCCTCCGGGTCGTCGGTGAAGAGCGGCGCGCCGACGCCCCCCGGGGTCGAGCCGCTGATGGACGACTGGCCCTTCCTCTACCTCAAGAGCCACAGCATCCCCGACGACTACCTCGTGGCGATGCTCCTCATGGCCCTCGCCTCGCTGCTCGGCGTGCGCCTCGTCAGCGGACGCCGCTTCGCCGATATGGACCTCCACTTCTTCGCCCTCGGCGCCGGCTTCCTCCTGCTCGAGACGCGCGGGCTGGGTGTGCTCGCCCTGCTGCTCGGATCGACCTGGAGCGTCACCTCGGCGGTGTTCGCGGGCACGCTCGTGATGGCGCTGCTTGCGACCCTCGTCGCAGCGCGGCTGGGGGGCATCGATGCCCGGCTTCGGGGCGGCGTCTACTTCGCGCTCGCGGTGTGCATCGCGGTGAACTTCTTCGTGCCCGTCGCGACGTTGTCGGCGATGCCGCTGTGGCTGCGGGTGGTCGCGGGCGCGGGGCTGGTCTCGCTGCCCATCTTCGCGAGCGGGATCATCTTCGGGCTGAGCCTGGGTCGGTCCGGGAACGCGGAGCGTGCGATCGCGTCGAACCTCGTCGGGGCGATGCTGGGTGGACTCATCGAGTACGCCTCGATGGTGACCGGATTTCGCTATCTCCTGTTGCTTGCGGGGGCGTTCTACATGCTCGCGCTGCTCGCCGAGGTCCGCGAGGGCGGGCCGTCGCCTGCGCCCTCCCCGACGGTCTGACGCGTCGTCAGCCTGGCGCGAGCCGCAGGGAAGGGAAGCGGTCGCGATTCGGCGCCTCGCGCAAGTGCACGAGCAGCGGCACGACCTGCATGAGCGACATGTCCGGATCGAGGTGGACGATGGCGACCCGCACCGCGCGGTGACGCTTGGTCAGCGCGCCGAGGATGCGCTCGAGGGTCGGGATGTCGACGTTGCCGCCGTTGCGCGGGACGACGGCGTCCACCGGGGTGAGGCGCTCGCCGTCGCGCGACTCGACCGAGACGCGCACGCCGAGGCGGCCCACCCGGACCACCGCCACACCCGCGCTCGGACGCGCGTGGTCGGGCAGGTCGAGGCTGAAGTCGATGGCGGTGAGCCGTTCGGGCCGGTCCTCGCGGCGGACCAGGACCGAGAAGCGGTTGAAGCCCGCCAGGTGCCCGCTGTAGGCGAAGCCGAGCAACGACGACGCAGGCGTGGTGACGTCGAGGGCCATCGAGAGCTGGTCGCGCGCTGGCCCGGCGGTGCGCGCGAGGGCCTGGCGCATCGCGGGCAGCCAGGCCCCGCGGTCGTCGCGGCGGTAGGCCGATTTGGGCGGGCGGTTCGACGCGACGCCCGGGACCGCACCGGCGTTCGTGCGCAGCGCCTCCGGCCCGGCGACGAGCCAGACCGCGTCGACCACGGCGTCGATATGAGGCGCGCTCGGCAGCGCGGGCACGGCGGTGGCGACCGCCTGCTCGAGCTTGCTCTTCTTTGTGGCCGGCGGTGCGTCTTTGGGGTCTGCAGCGCGCGCGGTGCCCGGGTCATTGGGGTCCTTCTTGAGGACCACCATCGCCGTGATCCCGCCCACGATGACCACCGTCACGACGATGCCGAGCAGCGAGACGCCCCCGCGTTTGCGGCGCTGAGTGGGCATGCGCGCCGGGGCGGACCGCGCGGGATCCGGCGGCGCGGGCGCGGAGTCGCGTAGCAGGTCGCCGATGGCGTCCGGGACGTGCACGAAGTTCGAGCGCTCGAAGTACTCGTCCTCCCCACCTGGGCCGGGCGCCGCGGCCTCGGGCTGCGGGGGCGGCGCCTTCGGCTTGGGCTTCGGCGTGGGCCGGGCCGGCGGTGTGGGCCGGGCCGGCGGTGTGGGCCGGGCCTGCGGCGCCGGCTTGGGCTTGGGTTTGCGCCTCGGAGGCACGGCCCCGCGGGGCCCGGGCGGCGGGTTGCTCTGGGACGCCCGCCGGCTCGGCACGGCCTCGAAGCTGCCGGTGGGCGGCAGCTCGAGGTCCGAGTTCTTCTGCGGCGGCGGCCCGTCGGTGGTGAACACGCGCGTCGCGTCGAGGCTGTCGCTCGAGGGCTCCGAGGCCGGCGGCAGCGTCTGGCGCCTCGGCGGCGGGTTGGCGCGTCGCGGCGGGACGGGACCGGAAGAGGAGCGCGGAGGCGGGTCGTCGGTGTCGACCGCGTGCGGTCGCGTGGGTCGCTCCGCTACGAGGGGCGACGACTGGCTGTGGGCGCGCAGCAGCTCCACGGCCTTGTCGAGATCGCCCAGCAGCATCGTGCGCTCACCGGTGTGCTCGGGCGAGTCGTAGGACGCGTCGAACGAGTCGGTCGTCGCCGACCCGGCCGTGCTCGAGCTCGTGCGACCGACCATGCTCCCGGTCCGCTCGAGGTCGAAGACTTTGTCCGGCTCGTGCGCAACCAGGCCCGCGCCGCAGGAGGGGCAGGGCACACCCCCGCCCTGGTCTTCGACCTCGTACAGGAGCGAGCAACGAAAGCAGGCCATGTATCCCAACGCCAGGACCGTATCACCGTCCGCAGCAGCGCTTGAACTTCCGCTCGGACCCACATGGGCACGGCTCGTTTCGGCCGACCTTCCTGGGGGGATGAATCTCGCCGCCGACGTAGGACCAGCGCCCCTCTGCGGTGCGCTCGAAAGACGAAGTCTCGTGCAGGGTGCGCCGCCGGCCTTGCAGCTCGTATGCGGCGACGAATTCAACGGTCCCGTCGCGGTCGGCGAGCCCGCCGCGCGCGGTCGCCAGCACCTCGAGGCCGGTCCATTGTGGCGCGGGGTCGGGGTCGCCGCCCGGACCAGTGGTCTGCAGGTAGTCGAAGGCGTGGCGGGCGTAGGCGGTGTAGCGCGAGCGCATCAGCGCCTCGGCGGTGGGCGCGTGAGCGTCGCCATCGATGAAGCGGCCGCAGCAGACCGCGTACGCGCGACTCGATCCGCACGGGCAGGGGTCAGTCACGCAGCGAAGGTCCTTGGACAAACCCTAAGGTGAACAGGTCGTGCCCAACGCGCGTCGGAACAGCATTGATCACGTCGCAAGTGGCCATGCGCGGGATTCTACAGAGTCGCTCCAGCGGTTGGGCCGAAAGACTGCTCGACTCAAGACGACATGGTATGTGTGCCCCATGATCCAGAAGCTCCTACTCGCGTTGTTCGTCGCGCTGCTGGCGACCCCCGCCAACGCGGAGACGGTCCTCAGCTGCCAGAACCTGCCGAACCTCGTCGACAAGTATCTCGACAGCCACGTGGCGCTGCGCCAGCTCGACCCTGACCTCGCCACGCGAGTGGTCGAGCGCTATCTCAGCCGGCTCGATGGATCGCGCTCGTTGCTGCTCGTCTCCGAGGCCGAGGCGGTCACCAAGCGGATCCAGGAGGTCGTCGACCAGCTGCACAAACGCTGTGACGGGCTGCAGTCGCTGCACGCCGACCGGGTCAAGTGGCACAAGGCCGTGGAGGAGTACGTCCGCAAGGCCATGGCCGACGACAAGCTCGTGATCGACACCAAGGTCGAGCTCGAGGTCGACTCGAAGAAGCGTGAGCGGCCCAAGACCGCGGCCGAGCGCGACGAGCTGCGTCGCAAGCTGATCCACTCCCAGCTCGCCACCTACGTCTCCTCGGGCAAGACGCTGCCCGAGGCCCGCAAGAAGCTGCTGCACCGCTACGAGCTGGTCACCAAGCGCATCGGCGAGATGGACACCGCCGACGTGCTCAGCGAGTTCCTCGACGCGCTGGCTTCGGCGCTCGATCCGCACTCCAGCTACTTCAGCGCCGACGCGCTCGAAGACTTCCGCATCTCGATGAGCCTCTCCCTCGAGGGCATCGGCGCGGTGCTGCAGTCGCGCGACGGCTACACCATCGTCCACGAGATCGTGACCGGCGGGGCCGCGCACCGGCAGGGCGAGCTGAAGCCCAAGGACAAGATCATCGCCGTGGCCCAGGGCGGTGATGGCGAGTCGGTCGACGTCATCGACATGGCGCTGCGCGACGTGGTGCGGAAGATCCGCGGCAAGAAGGACACCGAGGTCAAGCTCACCATCCTGCGCCAGGGCGAGAAGACCAAGACGCTCGACGTGGTCATCGTGCGCGACAAGATCAACCTGACCCAGCGGGCCGCGAAGCTGCGCTGGCAGGACGTCGAGCGCGGCGGCAAGAAGCTGCGCCTGGCGGTGCTCGACCTGCCCTCCTTCTACGGCGGCCGCGGATCCGGTGCGTTTCAGTGCACGACCGATGTGCGGCGTTTGCTGACCGAGGTGAAGATCGGCGGCGCCGACGGGCTCCTGCTCGACCTCTCGCGCAACTCGGGTGGGCTGCTGCAGGCGGCGGTCGACATCAGCGGCTACTTCATTCGCAGCGGCAACGTGGTGGGTGTCGACGGGCCCACCAGCCCGACGCACAAGATGGAGGACGACGACCCGGCGGTGCTCTTCGGCGGACCGATGGTGGTGCTGACCTCACGCGCGAGCGCTTCGGCCTCGGAGATCGTGACCGGCGCGCTGAAGGACTACGCGCGCGCCGTCGTGGTCGGCGACGACCACACCTTCGGCAAGGGGACCGTGCAGGTGGTGCACAACCTCCCGCCCGGCCTCGGCGCGTTGAAGGTGACCACCGCGCTCTTCTTCCGCCCGGGCGGCGACTCCACCCAGAGCCGCGGCGTCGAGTCCGACATCGTCCTGCCCTCGCCCTACGACCACGAGAAGTTCGGCGAGAAGCACCAGACCTACGCGCTGCCGCACCGCGCCATCCCCGAGTTCCGCAGCGACTCGGTCAACGGGGGCTCCTCCGTCTGGAAGGCCGTGTCGATGGCCAACGTGAAGCGCCTGGCCGCGGCGTCTGCGAAGCGCGTGGCGGCCAGCAAGGCCTTCGCCGAGATCCTCGAGAAGAAGAAGAAGGCGAAGGCGCGCGACGGGATCCTGCGCGTCGCCGAGATCCTCGCCGAGGCCGGCAAGGCCGCCAAGGAAGAGGAAGAGGCCAAGAAGGACGAGGACAAGCTGACGCCTCAGGCCCTCGAAGCGCTGGAGATCCTGGCTGACCTCACCGCCGGATAGCCCGGACGCTCCGCCGGAGGACAAGCGGACCGCCCGTGGCGCGCGCACCCGCGCCCGCTTGATGAAGGCGGCCACCGAGCTGGTCTGCGACCGCGGCTACACTGCCACCGGGGTGGACGCCATCTGCGCCAAGGCCGGCGTCGCCAAGACCGCGCTCTACTGGCACTTCGGGAACAAAGCCGGCCTGGTCGCCGCCGTCGTCGACGAGCTCTGCCAGTCCTGGGTGGACGCCATCGCCGCGCAGGTGGCGGCCAGCGGGACCCCATTCGAGCGCCTCGACCAGCTCCTCGTCGGCTTGCGCGACATCGTCGAGAACCGCGCGCACCTGCTCGCGGTCGTCCAGGTCGTCGTCAACGAAGCCGCGCACCTCGACGAGGCCGTGGTCGACGCCATCCGCCGCCTGGACGATGCCGCGCTCGGGGCGATCGCCGAGGGATTTCGCGAGGTGGTCGAAGAGGTCCCGGACGCCGACCTCATCGGTGTCACGGTCATCGCGCTCCTCCACGAAATCCACCGGCGTCGCAGCCTCTACGGAGACGCCGTCGACCTCGATCGGTACTTCGCCGACATGAGACAGACGATCATCGCCAGCGTCGCGGCGAGGTTCCGCGACTAGCCACCACCACGACCATGCAGCCTCGTCCTCGCCCCTCGTGTTCGTTCTCGTGATCGTTGTCGTTGTCGTCCTCGTCACTCGAGAGTCGTGGCCGTCCAGTCGGTACGCGTTGGCGTATTCGACGGCCCGAGCACGCTAACGCGTACCGACTGGACGGCCACGACTCTCGAGTTACGAGGACGGCTCCGACCACGATCACGACAACGAAGACGAACACGAGAACGACCACGACCACGACTCGCGGCGAACACGACCGTCGTTACCGAATCAGTCGGTGGGCGGGGTTCCGTCGTAGGTAGGAAGGAACGAGGGTCACCCGCGCCAGCTGGAATGCGGCGCGGGCGGAGCAGCGAGCGACAAGCGCCCGCTCAGCTCACTTGGCGGGCGGGGCGACGGCCTTGGCGGCTGCACCGGCAGCGGCGGCGGCCTTGGCGGCCTCGCCGGCGGCGGCAGCGCCAGCCTGCGCGGCGGCGGCGCCCATTGCGGCGGCGGCGGCGGCGGCGGGATCGCCACCAGCGCCGGGCTTCGGGGCGCCACGCAGGAAGTGGATGGCCTTCCCGTCCCTGCCGGTGCCGGACATCTTGTCGCCGTTGATGGCGAACGTGATGGTGTCCTTGTCTTCCTTGTCACCCTTCTTGGTGATCGTCTCGACCGTGAGCTTGCCGCCCTCTTCCTTGATCAACTTCCAGGAGCCGGACTCGGTCTTCGGGCCCATCTTGATGTTCACCTTGTTGTCCTTGGTGAACTCGAAGGACGCGCTGCCGAGGATGGCCTTCGCCATCGCCTCCATGGCCTTGCGCTGCTCCGGCGGGGCCTTCTGGAAGTCGGCGTCGCCCTTCATGGTCTCGTCGACGTCGATGCGCCAGACGCCGACCATGTTGTCGGTGCCGGACTTCTTCGCCACGGCGGGGGCCTTCTTGGCGGCCGGTGCCTTGTCACCCTTCTTGGCGGTGGCGGCGGGCGTCTTGGCCCCGTCCTTGGCGGCGGGCTTGTCGCAGGCGACGAACGCCAGCGCGAGAGCTGCGAGCGCGATGAAACGCATGTGGGAACCTCCAAATCGTGTGAGCACGGCCTGGATGGATCTGCCACTCCGATACGCGCTCGGCGGCAACTTGCCATACCCGAGGCCCGGAGCCACAAAAAAAATCCAGCGCTTCAGGCGAGCTCGATCCGGTTGGAGCCGCTGGCGACGGTGAACTTCACCTCGCCGGAGCTGCCGGAGTAGGTCGTCGTCGTCACGTCGTCGATCTCGATGAAGCGCACGTCGAGCGAGCCCTCGGAGACCTTCACCCAGCCCAGGCCGTAGGCCTTGTTCTTGACGTACTTCACGTGCGGGTCGCGCGCCCGGATGCGGTCGTCCATCTCGGCCACGACGGGTGCGAGACCGAGCGCGCTGAGCAGGTCGCTGTTCTCGACGATGCGGCCGATGATCTCCTCGAAGGAGCGCGAGCTGATGCCCGCGGTGACGAACTCGACGGCGACGGGATCGCCGGGCGCGTCGAAGTCGAGCTGGAGCTCGTTGGCGTAGTTCGCGTGCAGGTCGCCGGTGAGCACCACCACGTTTCCGGCGTCCTTGATGGCCGCCAGCACCTCGGCGCGCTCGCTGCGGAACCCGTCCCACTGGTCGACGGTGAGGTAGAAGTCGCCCTTGAAGCTCTCCGGGAGCGCCTCGACGTCGCTGAGGTCGATCGCGAGCTGGCCGTGCATGACCTCGTTGCCCCAGAACTTCCACGTCGCGTCGGATCCGTTGACCTTGTCGATGAACCACGCCTTCTGGTCGGCGCCGAGCAGCGTCGGCTTCGCCTCGGCCTCGAGCGCGTCGAAGCCGATCTTCTTGAGCAGTTGGCGCGAGCCGAGGGCGGTGTCCATCTCCACCTTCCCCGTGTCGTCGTTCGTTTCGTGCTCACTGATGAGGTGGTCGTCACGGTACGAGCGCTGGTCGGTCATGAAGAGCTCGACGTGCTTCCCGAAGCGCAGCGTCCGGTAGATGCGGATGTCGTCCGGGTACTTCTTCGTCTTGTCGTGCTCGACGTCGATGGGCTGGTACTCGAAGAACGCGCGGTTGGAGGCGGTCTTGCGGTCCGTGTCCTTCTCGTCGCCCTGGTCGTGCATCGCGCCGTTGAAGTGGGTCGAGTGGTCCTGCCAGGAGTCGTCGGCGAACTCGTGGTCATCCCAGATGTTGATGAACGGGAAGCGGCGCCGGGCCTCCTGCAGGTCTTTGTCCGATCCGTACTGCTTGTAGAGCGAGCGGTAGTCCCCGAGGGTCAGGGCGGCCTTGGCGATGCCCTCCTCATCGAGTGAGATGCCCTCGGGGATATCGACCTTGCGCTCGGCGGTGCCGTCCTGGAAGCGCGGGTCGTTGCCGGTCTCGTAGATGTAGTCGCCGAGGAACATCACGAAGTCGACGTCGTCGCGTTCCACCAGGGCGTGCCACGCGTGGTAGTAGCGCCCGTTGAAGTCCTGGCAGCTCGCGAAGGCGAAGGTCACCTCGGCGGCGTCGTCGGCGGTGGGCGCCGTGCGGGTTCGGCCCCACTCGGTCGTCACGCCGTCGGCGCGGAAGCGGTAGTAGTACGTCGTGCCCGGCTCGAGCTCCGTCGGCTTGACGCGCAGTGTGTGGTCGGCGTCGTCGCTGCTCGTCAGGCTGCCCACGATGATCGGGTCGGTGAACGCCTGGTCGGTGGCGATCTCGTAGTCGACGGGGGCGTCGCCCGACAGCTCGACGCGGGTCCACAGAATGACGCTGTTCGGCTTCGGGTCCCCCGAGGCCACGCCCTGCGGGAAGACGCGGGCGATGTCGGCGGCCGACGAGGCCGGGCCGATGCCCTCGAGCGTCTCTTCATCTCCGCCATCGTCGCAGCCCGCGAACGTGGGGCCGATGGTGCCGGCCGCCACGGTGACGGCGGTCAGGCGTAGGAACTCGCGGCGGTCGAGCGAACTGCGACCGTGTGACATGGGTGCCTCCTGTCGGTGCGGCACCTTGCCAGAGGAGACGCGGCCGCGGGAAGGGCGTGCTCCAGTCTCGTTGTCGGCTTGCCGAGGTAGAGGCCGCGCGTTAAACCTCGTCCCCGCGCGAAGTCGTCGCGTGGACCGGTGCGGACCACGTGCGCGAGACAGCGGAGACCGCAGGAGGGTCGTAGAGACGATGGCGCTGTCCCCCGACACCCTCAAACCCGGCCCGTGGACGCGGGCGCGCCCACCCGTCGCGGCCGCTCCGTCGGTCGCCGGGACGGCGGTGCGCCTGGTGATCGGGGTCGCGGTGGCCGGCCTCTTCTGGAGCCTCGAGTGGCGCACGCTCGCGGTGGTGGTGGCGTCGCTCGCCGTCCTCATCGGCGGCCCTGGGCTCTTCTCCGAGAAGGTCCGGGTGCTCACCGACGACGTGTTCCGGCGACTCGGCGGATGGATCGGCCTGGTGCTCCGCTACGCGCTTCTCACGCCCATCTTCTTCTTCGGCTTCACCGGCGCGCGCATCTGGCTGCGGCTGGCGGGTCGCGACCCGTTGCAGCTGCGGGACGACGGGCGCGAGAGCCTCTGGCTCCCCGCGGACGCGGACGCGCGAAAGACGCGTCACGCGGGCAAGCTCTTCGCGACCGAGCCGGCGCGCCCCGGGCTCCGCCTCGGTGCGGTGGTGGTGGCGCTCTTGCTGCTGGTCTGCCTGGCCGAAGGCGTCCTGCGCGTCGCCGGCTACGGGGATCCGGTGCTCTACGTCGAGGGCGACCTGGTTGGCTACATGCCGGCGCCGAATCAGACGGTGGAGCGCGGCAGCAAGGACGTGCACATCAACGCCTTCGGCATGCGCGCGCCGGACTACGCGCGGGAGAAGCCAGCGGGCGTCTTCCGGGTGCTGATGCTCGGCGACTCCACGCTCTACGGCGGCTCCTACATCGACCAGGAGGAGCTCTACGCGCGCCTGCTCGAGAAGCAGATGAAGGCGCAGATGCCCGGCCGCACCGTCGAGGTGATGAGCATGGGCGTCAACGGCTGGGGTCCGTTGCACGAGCTCGGCTACGTCCGGCGCTTCGGCAACTTCGGCGCGGATCTGGTGGTGGTGTGCCTGCCCTACGGCGACGTGTGGCGTCCATTGAGCGGTCTGGCGGACAAGCCCTACCTGCCGGCCAGCTATCCGCCGACGTTCGCGCTCGAGGAGGTCGCCTACCACCTGCTGTGGCGATACAGGGCCCGCGCTCGGGGCAAGCCGAGCCTGGCGCTGCGTGACGAACGGTCAGCCAAGGGGGTCGGTGCGTACGTCGAGATGGCGGCGCTGCTGCGTTCGTTGGGCAGCGAGGTGCGCATCGAGGTGCTGCCGTCGCGCCGGGCGCTGGAGAAGGTGCCGGAGCGGGAGCAGCTCTGGGTCGGTCGGTTGACCCAGGCGCTTCGCGGCGAGGGCTTCGAGGTCGGCTACGCGATCGAGGCGATGCGCCGGGGGGACGCGTCGCTCTACAACGACGGCGTGCACCTGTCGATCGCCGGACACGCGCATTACGCGTCGTACCTCGGCGAGCGGCTGCGTCCAGCGCTGGCCGCGTTGCGCGGGGGCACACAGTGAACATCCTCGGCGTCAGCTCGCTCTACCACGACGCGGCCGCGTGTCTGCTGCGTGACGGCGAGATCGTGGCGGCGGCGCAGGAGGAGCGCTTCTCCCGCGTGAAGGGCGACGCGCGGCTGCCGCGAAATGCGATGCGCTATGTGCTCGAGGCGGGCGGCCTGAAAAAGGGCGACATCGACGTCTGCGTCTACCAGGACAAGCCGCTGACGAAGTTCACGCGGTTGTTGTCCACTTACGCCGGCGTGGCCCCACGGGGGTTCGGGGCGTTCATGTCGGCGGTGCCGGCGTGGGTGCGCCAGAAGGCGTGGGTGCCGTTCGAGATCGAGCGTGAACTCGCGCGCGAGGGGTACGGTCGGCCAGGCCGCTTCTACTTCGCCGAGCATCACCTGGCCCACGCCGCGAGCGCCTTCTACCCGTCGCCGTACGAGGAGGCGGCCATCTTGTCGGTGGACGGGGTGGGGGAGTGGACGACCACCGCGCTCGGGGTCGGCGAGGGCAACAAGGTGCGGCTGCTGTACGAGCAGCGGTTCCCGCACTCCATCGGCCTGCTCTACAGCGCGTTCACGTACTTCACCGGCTTCAAGGTGAACTCGGGCGAGTACAAGCTGATGGGGCTGGCGCCCTACGGCGAGCCCACCTACGTCGACGAGATCGAGAAGCACATCATCGACCTGCGCGAGGACGGGTCGTTCCGCCTGAACATGAAGTACTTCGGGTACCTCGACGGGCTGACGATGACCAACGACCGCTTCGCCGCCCTCTTCGGTGGCCCGCGGCGTTCGCCCGAGACGCCGATCTCACGGCGCGAGATGGACCTGGCCCGCTCAATCCAGGTGGTCACCGAGAAGGTGCTGCTGCGCCAGGCGCGCTACGTCCAGGCGATCACCGGGAAGAAGCACCTCGTGATGGCGGGCGGCTGTGCCCTGAATTGCGTGGCGAACGGACACATCCTGCGCTCGGGGCTCTACGACGGGGTCTTCATCCAGCCGGCCGCCGGTGACGCAGGCGGGGCGCTCGGTGGGGCGCTCTACGCGTGGCACCACCTGCTCGACAAGCCGCGCACGACAGACGGCGTGCACGACCAGATGCGCGGCGCCTACCTCGGCCCCGGCTACACCGAGGACCAGACCCTGGCCTTCCTCGAGCAGAACGGGCTGCCGCACACGAAGATGGAGCCCGAGGCACGGGACCGCTACGTCGCCGAGTCGGTGGCGAATGAGAAGGTCGTGGGCATGTTCCAGGGCCGCATGGAGTATGGGCCGCGCGCGCTCGGCAACCGCTCCATCCTCGCGGACGCGCGCTCGCAGAAGATGCAGTCGCACCTGAACCTGGCGACCAAGTTCCGCGAGAACTTCCGACCCTTCGCGCCCATTTGCCTGCGCGAGGACGCCGCCGCCTACTTCGAGGACATCCACGACTCGCCGTACATGCTGCTGGTCGACCAGGTGCGCGCCGACCGGATCAACCCGGAGAGTCGCCGCAAGCCGGACACGGATCTCATCGACTGGGTCAACACGCCGCGCTCGGACGTGCCCGCCATCACCCACGTCGACTACTCGGCGCGGATCCAGACGGTGGACGTCGAACGCAATCCGCGGATTCATAGAATCCTGAACGAATTCAAGTCGTTGACGGGTCACGGGCTGATGGTCAACACGAGCTTCAACGTACGCAGCGAGCCGATCGTCTGCGATCCGATGGACGCCTACGTCTGCTTCATGCGCACCGGAATGGACGTGCTCGTGCTCGACGAGTTCGTGCTCGAGAAGAGCGCCCAGCCCGAGTGGCAGGAGACCGGCGATTGGCGCGACACCTTCACCCCGGACTGAGTAGCTGCTGATGCTTGCGATTACGTGGACCGCTCGTTTGCTGCGCGACGTCGCTGCCCTGGCGTGGGTGAATCGCGCGCCGGGTTTGAGCCTGGTGGTGTTGTTGTTTCTGGTGTTGGGGTTGGTGATCGGCGCCGCGCAGGTGTCGGCGCCGTTCATCTACACGCTGTTCTAGCGCCGGCGAGGCGGCGTTGGTTCAGCCGACACGGTGGCAGTACTTCGTCGCCCAGGGCTGGATCCCGCGAATCTGGGTCTCGCTCCACGTCGTCGCCGGCGGGGTCTGTGCGTACCGCGCGGCCGACCCGTCCATCGAGATGATGGGAGAGCTCGGACCGCTGCTCGCGACGCTGGGCATGGTCGGCGTGGGCCTGATCCTCGGCTTCTTTCTGTCATTGCTGACGGCATGGCCCGTGTTGGGCCCTTTCTATGCCGGACTGGAGAGCCGGTACGGGCCGTACGCCGTCGGTGACTCGGTGCAGATCCTGGTGGGGCCACATCGAGGTCGCAACGTGCGCGTGTACGACGTGTGGGCGTCGCGGCGGCAGCTTCGGGTCGAGCTGGACGACGCCGCGCGGGAGCAGGTGACCGACGTGTTCTGGTTCGAGCAGGTGCTTCGCGTCGACGCAGAGGCGCCGGAAGGCGAGGGCGAGGGCGTTCGGGAGTAGGGGCGCGGCGAGGTTGCGACGCTCTGGCACGACAACGTGCCCAGCGCGAACCGCACCAGGTGCCTGCCTGCGGGCGCCCGCCGCAGGCACGCACCTGGTGCGGTTCGCACGGGATGGGTGGGCGCCGCCGCGCCGCTGGGCGGGTGGCCGGACGGCTACTCGCAGTCTGGGTCCGGCTCGGCGCAGAAGTCGTCGCATTCACCGTCGCCGTACAAGCCCTCGAGCTCGCAGATGTCGCGTTCCTCCTCCAGGGTGAGGAACGCGGGGATGAGGATTCGAGTGGACATGAGGGCTTGCTTTCGGATGTGGTTTCATCCAGTGCGACACCCGGCCCGCGCGCGGTGGCAACGAAGAATCGAGGAGGTCGAAAAAAACACGTGCGACTCCACTTCGTGATCTCGTTCTTCGCCCTGGGCTGCAGCGCGTCCGACGAGGACGGCGACCCGACCGAGATTGAGCTGCCGATGGACTGCGTCGAGGGCCTGACCGTCTGCGCGGCGCAGGTCTACCAGGTCTGCCGTGGCGGCCAGTTCGTGCACCAGGAGACCTGCGAGGCACCGCAGACCTGCAGCTCGGGATACGGCTGTAGCGCCTGCCCGGCCAGCGGCCAGCTGTGCGTGGACGACGTCTTGCACGCGTGCACGCCCGCCGCAGTCGGTGAACCGATCGAGCACTGCACGGGCGGCTGCACGGACGGGCAGTGCCTCAGCGACTGCGCCGATGGGACGGATCTCATCTACGTCGTCGACTCGGACTACGACCTGCTCAGCTTCGACCCGACGAGCGACACCTTCCGCGCCATTGGTCGCCTGAGCTGCCCGGCCAGTGACTCATGGCCCGAGTGGCGCGACGGCCCGGCCACGCCGTTCTCGATGTCCGTCGATCGCGGAGGCCGCGCCTGGGTGCTGTTCACGAGCGGCGAGATCTTCTGGGTCGACACCGCGGACGCCCGCTGCAGCGCGAGCGGCTTCGAGCCCGGCCAGAGCGACTTCCAGCTCTTCGGCATGGGCTTCGTAAGCGACGAGCCGGGTGGGAGCCGCGAGACGCTGTACGTCGCGGGCGGCGCCGTCGGTGCGCTGGGCGGCGGGACCCTCGGGGCGATCGACCCTGGGACGCTCCGCCTCACGCCCATCGGACGCATGCCGGACAACGAATTCGGCGCCGAGCTCACCGGCAACGCGAACGCCGAGCTGCACGGCTACTTCCCCGGTGACGACACGCAGGTCGCCCGCATCGACAAGGCCTCTGGCGACGCCGCGCAAAGCTGGCCGCTCCCGCCGCTCGGACAACCGACCGCCTGGGCCTTCGCTCACTGGGGCGGCCGCTACTACATCTTCATCAGCAGCCAGGAGGGGGGCGGCGTCAACGAGCAGGTGCTTCGCTTCAACCCGAACGACGGCATGGTCGAGACGGTGCTGAGCAACACCGGCCACCGCATCGTCGGCGCCGGCGTGTCGACCTGTGCCCCGACGGTCGCGAATTTCTAGCGGATGAGGCCGACTCGTTCGATGCCCGGCACAGCGTCAAACCCGCGGTCGAATGTGGCAATGAGGCGAATCTCGTGGTTGAGCATCACGGCGGCGTGCACCGCGTCGCGGACGCTCACGCCGAGGCCCTGCGCTTTGAGCTCGAGCGCTCGATCCGTGTCGGCGAGCGTCACGGGCAGGACGTTCGTGCACACCTGCACGAACAGCTCGTAGACGTCTCGCGCCAGGTCTGCTCGGCCCATCCCGTGGTAGCGGTGCAGGATCTCCTGAAGCACCTCAGCGCTCGTACAGGCCTCCAGCTCACCCTCCCGAATCCGTCTCAGCAGCCGGATCGCAGGCGCCTTGTTCGCGTGGTCTCGACCGGCGACGTACATCGGGACGTTCGAGTCGACGAAGATCACGTCTCGCGCCCGGCCTGGATCTCTTCGAGCATCTGCTCGATGTCACACGTCGGGGCGTCGAGCGAAGCCAGGCGCTCCAACGGATCGGCGTAGACCTGCTCTCGAGCGAGCGCCGCTTCCAGTGCGCGCCGAACCCATTCGCCCTTCGACACCCTACGCCGCGACGCGACCGCGCGCAGACGACGATCGAGCTCCTCGGGCACCAGCACTTGCAGTCTATGACTCATATGAGCAGGCTAAGGCTTGGTTGCTCAAGGCGCAACCAGACCTGCTCAACTTCATCGAGGTGAGCCGGGCACGGCCTGCATCCCGCGCAGGTCTTCGATCGTGTCACGCAGGGTGTCCTGGATGGGGCGCGGCTCGAAGCCGAGACGGGTCGCGCGGGCGCTGTCGATGTACCAGTAGTGACAACCCATCTCGAACGTCTGGGGTTCGAGGCCGCCGAAGGGCTTCAGGCGGCTGACGGCCTTCAGCAGGCCGCTCGCGCGGTCGACGAGGGGCCGCGGCAGTGACATCGCCGGAGCGCGCACGCCGCTCGCCTGCTCGAGCATCACCATGAACTCGCGCACGGTGCAGTTGACCGCGCCGAGCAGGTAGCCGACGCCCGGCTCGCCGTCTTCGAGAATCGCAGGCAAGGCCGTGGCCACGTCGCGTACGTCGACGGCGCTCATTCCGCCGGGCAGGGAGGCCTTGATGTCGCCGCACAGGTACTTCACGACATCGCCGGTGCTGCTCCCGTTGTAGTCGCCGGGCCCCAGCAGGAGCGTCGGGCGCGCGAGCTTGACCGGCAGCCCCTTTTCGACGAAGGCCTGCACCTCGCGCTCGGCGTAGGCCTTCGACTCGTAGTAGGGCCACTCGCGGACGAGCGGCCATGCGACCGGCGAGTCTTCGTTCGCCACGAAGTCGGCATGGTCGGCGACCCCGACGGTGCCGCTCGTGCTCACCACCAGGACCTTCGTCACGCCGGCGTCGAGCGCCGCCTGCAACACCGCGCGCGTGCCGTCGATGTGCACCCGGTACATCGCGCCGCGCTCGCCCTTGTCGCGGCTGACCCAGCCCGCGCAGTGGTAGATGGCATCGACGCCGTCGACCGCCTTCGCCACCGCCTCCGAATCGGTCACCGACCCGAGATGCTGGTCGACCTCGAGCGCTGCGAGCCGGTCGCTGTGCGAGCGCCCGAGCGTTCGCACGTCGTGCCCGGCCTCGCGCAGCACGCGCGTGAGGTGCAGTCCCAGAAACCCGCTCGCCCCGGTGACGAGGATGGGCCCGGTCTTCTTCTTCGATGTACGCCGCTTCGCCATGCGGGGGTTGTAGATGGTTGGCGGGGCACCTTCAACACGTCAGAGTGCGACCGACGTGATGGTGCCATGCCCAGGCTGCCGGGACCGATACGACGTCCCGGTCGAGCTCTTCGAGGAGGAGCTGCTCGCCCATTGCCCCACCTGCGGCTGCGAGTTCATCGTCGGACGTCGCGGCGTGCGTTATCCGGTCCCCGAGGAGGAGAAGAAGCGGGCGACGGACGACGTCTCGGCGGCGGCCGGAGACTCTGGCAAGGTGCGGCTGGCGCGCCTGACGCTCGAGTCGCCCGAAGAGCGGGCGCCGGTCTCTGCGACCGAGACGCCGCTGAGCATCGAAGACGCTGGTGACGAGGCGCCCGTCTCCGCCGGTTACCTCTACGCGCGGCGTCTCGAGCAGCCGGGCAAGCGCCGGGTCGCTCGGGTCGAACGGAAATCCGGCGAGCCCCAGGAGGCCGCGGTCATCTCACACGTCGCGCGCTGGACGGCCGAGGAGGCGTCGACCGAGGCCTCGGCCGTCCCGTCACCCGAGCCCGCGCGGTCCAGCGGGCCAAAGGTGCGCGCCTGGGTCGTGCCGATCGCGGCCCTCGTCGACGGGGCCGGGGTCGCGGTGGTCCTCACCCGTCCGGCGGAGGCTCCGGTCGCTGCGCCGACCCCGGCGGTCACACCGGTCCCCGCGGCGCCTCGGGACCGTCCGGTCGCGCCCGTCGTCCCCGCGCCAGCACCGAGCTTTGAGCCGGCGACCGTGGCCGCCCCCAGATTCAAGGGGCCCGCTCTGGCCGCAGCCGTCCGCGACGCGCTCGGCGAGATCCCGGGGGAGGGCGCCGTGGACGACGTCGACTGCGCCGGATCTCCGTGCATCGTCTTCGGCACCATCGGCGCGCTCGACGAGGTCGACGTACTCGTGCGCGCAGAAGCCCTGTCGGCCTACCGGAGCGCGCAACGCATTCTGTATCGGTGGTCCGCGGTGGACGCGCCCGGCGAGCCACGGGTGCACCACTTCGCGCTCGCCTATTTCGACGCTTCTCGCGTGGCGGCGCAGAACGCTCGGATCCAGCGCGAGGTCTCGCAGCGCTACCGCGCGCGGCGCGCCGCGACCCGGAATTAGTCGGCGACCGCCTTCAGCATCGCGTCGGTCTTCTCGTTGGGGATGGCGAAGCTCAGCACGTATTGGTCGACGAGCAGCTTCCCGCGGAAGAACACGGCCACGCCGCTGCCCCGAAGCGTGCCGTACTTCGCGTGCTTCAGCGTCTCGTAGAAGCGGAAGGCCTGCCCGTCCTTGGCGACCGGCATGATGCGCCGGGTCGTCTTGTCGGGGTGGTACGTCCAGCCCTTGCCCTTGGCGAAGATGGGCAACGCGTAGGCCTTGAACTGGTCGATCGTCCACACCTCGGTCGCGTCGGTGCCGACGAAGATCCCGCTGGGCGTGAAGCAGTCGAAGTAGGCCGCGCCGTCGGCCTTGGAGGCCGCCTCGTGGAGGCGGTCGAGCAGGACGGAGACCCCGTGGGGTTTGCGGGCAGAGGCGACGGAGGCGGAGAGCAGCACCGCCGCGGCGAGGATCAGCCCAGCCGGACCGTGCGGTCGTAGAAGCCGATGTCGAGTCGCTTCTGCGGAGTGAAGGCGTCGTTGATGCGGCATCGGATCGTGTAGGTCCCCGGACCCTGCGGTCGCCACACGTGCTCCCACAGCGTCCATGGTTGGTTGTTCGTCATCGGCGGGCAGACGTCGATCGGCTGCCAGTCCTCGGCGAAGTTGAAGCGAACCTCGAGGGCGTCGGTGACAGCGTATCCGCCCCAGAGGATGCCCACCACCCGGAACACGTCCTCGCCGTCGACCTGCCACTGCTCGATCCGAACGGGCATCGCGGCCTGGTCCATCGACGCCGGCAGGTACTCGTTCGCCAGCCGCGGGACTCCGCGCTGGTGGGTGCGGCTGGCGAACTCCATCATCTGCGCGGTGGCCGGCTCGTCAGGCCCGACGAGGGTGATCTCGTTGGCCCACTTCACGCAGCTGCAGCCGTACCAGCCGCGCATGTACATCCGCACCGGGAAGCCGTGGTCGGGCGGGACCGCGACGCCGTTCATCTGCGTCGCCAGGAAGCCGTCGAACTGCTCGATCTGGTCGAAGGTGTAGACCCACGCGGCGCCGGGGGTGGAGTGGCCGCCGCGGGACGGAATGGAGTGGTCGTCGTAGCCGCGCACCTTCACGCCCACCGCCTCGGGGGACACGTTGACGCGCTCGTTGATGACGTCCATCAGCGGCACGCCGGACCAGGTGGCGGCGCTGAGCAGCCCGTATTGAGAGAAGTCGCCGTTGCCCGAGCACTCGAGGACGAACCCGCCCATCGGCTGCGCGGCGTCTGCGATCTCGCTGAGATCGAACTCGACCGGGGTGTCGACCAGCCCGTTGATCTGGATGCTCCAGTCGGTCGTGTTCGCGTCGAGGGTGTCGGGGTACATCGTGCGCACGAAGAACTGCTCGTTGCGCGACAGAAGGCTGCCCCGCTCGAGCTGCGAGAGGTCGAAGTAGAGCCGCCCGTCCCAACCCTGCCCCAGCCGCTGGTGGTACGGCGGGTCGTCGCCATTGCTGAATTGCAGCACCGAGCGCAGCTCACCACCGGCCCAGGGGTCGTCGCACAACACCTGTGGCGCCATGTCGGGCTCGAGCGGCATGTCCGGGAGGGGGCCATCGCCGCCCGGCCCCATGTCGGGACCGATCGTCCCGTCGGGCGGCGGCAGCGATCCGTCGGCCGGGAGGAAGCCCAGCATGTCACCGTCGTCGCCACCCTCAGGTGCGCATCCGACGAAGAGAAAGGCGCCCGCGCCCAGCGAATGGCGGATGAACCACCTGCGGCTGATGCTCATCGAAATGTCCCCGGACCGTTCCGTGGAACGGTACGCAGCGTGCGACCACCCGTGACATCTTTTCGCGCGTCGTTTCGGGGTTGACCGCACCCGCCCCATCCGATTGCACTGCGGACGTGCGAAACGTCATCACAACGCTCGCCCTGCTCCTCGCCACCGGCTGCGGCGGCTTCAAGGATGCGCTCCGAGAGACGCGCACGGCCGCGCAGTTTCAGGCCCTCGACCCAGCGGACTTCTTCACGCCGGTCGGCGACTTCGTGCCCGGCCGCTTCACGATGGTCTACGTGCCGATCGCGCTCACCGACAAGTCCGGCGAGCCGCTCGCCGAGCCGCCTCCACTCGAGCGCTTCTCCCGCCTCGCGGACGCGGACCGCCGCTACCTCTTCGAACTGCGTGACAGCCCGCTGCGCGGACTGGCGAGCCGGGTGAACGTGGTCATCGCGAAGGAGGCGGTGGAGATCGCCGTCGACGCGAAGACCCGCAAGCGCCTGGGCGACAAGCCCAAGGCTTCCGAGGTGGTGCACCCGTGGGCGTTCCACGACTTCCTCACCGGGCTCGCGTCGGCGCATCCCAAGTGGTTCGGCGGCGATCCGCAGGCCGTCTACCAGGTCCCCTGGCCGCTGCGGGACCAGGCGACCTGGTTCCGCTTCGACCGCGTCGTCTCCCTCGCCGACGCCGCGATGTCGACCTGGTCGCAGAAGGACTGGTTCGCCTTCGCGAAGCTGGTCGACCGCGAGACCTCTGCGAAGGGCGATCCGGCCGAGGCCCTCGAGCGCGTGGGCCAGGGCGTCGTCGAGCTCACCGGCGCGGGGCGCATCGTCGACGCCGTCTTCCCGAAGCTGCGGGTACCGCTCGTCTGGCACGCGGTGGCCGCGGGCGAGCCGGGCGTGGACCTCGCCCCACAGAAGAAATGGGATGGCGCGGTGCGCAGCTCGGTCGTGCTCTTCCACGAGCTCGGCCACATCGGGGAGTGTCGCGCCTCCGACGAGTACGCGGAGGCGTCCCTGTCCGCCTTCCTCGATGACAACCCGCGCGAGGGTGCGGTGATCGGCTTCCTCGGGCGCACGCTCAGCGCCAAGGACCTGGCGGCCGCCGCGTCGCGTCGAGTCGCCGCGCTCCCGTTCGCCGACACGCTGAGCGGGCAGCTGACCGGGCTTCTGAAGCGGCTCCCGAAGGGCAGCGTCAACGTGTCGGCCCTGTTGCTGACCAACGCGGTTTCGAAGCGCGCCGTCGGGAAGGTGCTCGGGCACCCGAATGTGCTGCCCGACGACAAGGCCACCATCGAAGCGCATTGGTTGAAGCTGCCGGGGTTCCGCGACCGCCTCTGGGACGGCGGGAAGAAGCCGGAGAAGGGTGCGATCCGCATGGTCTCGGGCGGCCTGTATCTCAAGGACCACGCGTTCAAGCGGATTCAGGTCTTCCACGGCGGTGAGTGGCGCAACACGTATATGGGCGACTCGATGGGCAACGCGCCGATCGGCCCCGTGATGGACGCCTGCCTCGGTCGCCTGGCGAAACGCATCCGCCGCAAATAATCAACGCGCAGGCACCGAGTAGGCGACCACCCGCGGCGCGCCCATCGCTTCGCGTACCTGCGCTACAGAGCCTTCGACCGGGGCGTCCGCGTCGAGCTCGATGACCTGCACGCCCGCTTCCTCGGCGATCGAGGCGGCCTCGGCGAACCACGCGTCTTCGGGCGCGCCGAGCGTGCGGATCCATACGAGCACGTGGTTCGGAAACCAGAAGCGGTGCAGCATCCGTCGCAGCGCGCTGCGGCCGGGCCTGCGCCCACCTTCGGTCAGCCCCCACGCGCCTTGCACCAGCGCTTCTTCGAGCACGAGGGCGTCAAGCTCGACCGCGGCGGCGCGCCGCACGAGGTCGACGCGAACCAGGACGGGGTGCAGGCGGCTCAGGCCGGAGAAGCCCTGGGCCGCGAGGGCGTACCGGGTGGCTGGAGCGCTGACGTCGAGGTGCTCGCCGCTGACCCGCATGCGTTCGCTGAACGCCGACGCTTGCCGGCGCAGCTTGCCGTGCGGGGCGCGGCCCCACGGCGCGGCGAGACGACGACACTCGACGTCGTCGGCCTCGAGCGCGTCGACGATGGCGCACGCGATGGACGCGCGGGCCGCGCCGGGCGTCCCGGCGAGCTCGATGACGGCGGGGGTCAATTCACAGTCCCCGGACGGTCCCGCCATCGACGCGCCACGCGGCGCCGCTCACGTACGAGGCGGCGGGTGACAGCAGGAACGCGGCGACGCGCCCGAGCTCGGCGGGGTCACCGAGGCGGCGCAGCGGGATGCGGGCCTCGGCGTCGGCACGCACCGTGTCGAGGGACCGTCCGTCCCGGGCGCTCGCCGCCGCTTCGAGCTCGGCGACGCGCTCCGTGTCGAAGCGCCCGGGCAGGTCGGCGGAGACGCCCGATGCAGCGTCGCCGAGCTGCGCCACTGCCCGGTCGAGGCGCTCGGGGTCGCGGGCGCAGAGCAGCACGCGCGCGCCTTCGTCGACCAGCACCTTCGCGGTGGCCAGGCCGAGGCCCCGGCTCGCGCCGGTCAAGATGAACACGCGCCCTTCGAGGTTCAGGTCCACGGCAGCTTCTCCGGATCGACGTTCCCACCCGAAAGGACGATCCCGACGTGACGATATCGCGCGGGCAGGCCGCCCAGCACGGCCGCGAGGGGCACGGCAGCGCTGGGCTCGACCACTTGCTTGAGGCGCGTCCAGATGAGGCGCATCGCGTCCAGGATGGCGTCGTCGCCGACGACCAGCACGTCAGTGACCACGTCGCGGACCACCGGCCAGGTGTGCTCGCCGAGGCTCGTGCGCAAGCCGTCGGCCACGGTGTTCGGTGCGGTCTGCGGGATCAAGCGGCCCTCGGCGCGGGAGCGGGCGGCGTCGTCGGCGCCCTCCGGCTCGGCGGCGAAGACGTGCACGTCGGGCGCGAGCTCGCGCATCGCCAGGGCCACGCCGGAGACGAGCCCCCCGCCGCCGACGGGCACCACCACCGCGTCGAGGTCGGGCGCCTGGGCGTGCAGCTCGAGCCCCACGGTGCCCTGGCCGGCGACGATGTCGGGGTGGTCGTAGGGCGGAATGAGCGTGGCGCCGGTCTCTGCCTGCACCGCCGCCGCGGTGGTCTCGCGCGCGGCGAGGTTGGGGGCACAGAGCACGATCTGCCCGCCGTATCCGGCGACGGCGGCTCGCTTCACGGCGGGCGCGTCCTCGGGCATCACGATGTGGGCCGGGATCCCACGAAGCCGGGCAGCGAGCGCGACCGCCTGCGCGTGATTCCCGCTGCTGTGGGTGACGACGCCGCGCGCCGCGACCGCGTCTGTGAGCCGGGCGATGGCGTTGCAGGCGCCGCGGAACTTGAACGCGCCGACCTTCTGCAGATGCTCGCATTTGAACACCAGCGAGCGCCCGCTCACGGCGTCGAGGGCGGCGCATTTCATCACGGGCGTACGGTGGGCATGAAGGGCGATCCGGTCGGCGGCGGCGCGGATGGCGTCGAGGTCGGCCGCGTAGTTCATGGCGCCTCGAGCTCGACGATGATGGTCGTGCCGCTGTGGCCATCCGACTCGACGCCGATCGAGCCGCCGAGCCGCTCCGCGATGCGCTGCGCGACCGACAGGCCGATGCCGTCCCCCGGCGGCCCCGCCGGATCGACTCGATGGAAGACGTCGAAGATGCGCTCCTGGGATCGCGGGGCGATCCCGCGTCCGTTGTCGGCGATTCGGTAACGCACGCGCACGCCATCCCGCTCGCCGCTGACGACGATGCGCCCGGGCCGGTCCGGGACCAGGAATTTGAGGGCGTTGCCGAGCAGGTTCGAGAGCAGCTGCTCGACATGGAAGGCGTCGCCGCGGCAGGGCGGCAGGTCGTCGATCTCGAGCTGCGCCCCGCTCTCGCGCAGCGGGAAGGCGAACGAGTCGGCGAGGCGCGTCGCCACCTCACCTACGTCGACCGGCTCGTCACCCATCTCGAGGCGCCCGACGCGCGAGAGCTTCAGCAGCCCACCGAGCAGCCGGTCCATTCGGTGGGCGCCGCGCTGGACGTGGTCAGCGGCGGCGGGCATCTCGTCTTCGAGCAGTTCGCGGGCCCGCGCCGGCAGATCAGTGTCCGCGAGCAATCCGCGCAGCTCGATCAGCATGTCACCGAGCTCCGTAGCGAAGCCCTCGATGCCGACGAGCGGCGTGCGCAGGTCGTGTGACGCGACGTAGATGACGCGCTCGAGGTCTCGGTTCTTGTCGCTCAGCGTCCGGTTGAGGCGTCGGATCTCGGCGGTGGCTCGGGCCCGCTCGGTCACGTCGCGGGCCACGCCGACGATGCCAGCGACCGCGCCTGCATCGTTGAAGAACGGGCGCTCATTGACCTCGAGCGCCACCCGCTGTCCGTGCGCATGCCACAGCTCGACTGTGTACGTCGGCTGCTTGACGCCCGTGCGCAGCGCGGCCTCTGTCAGCTCGACCACGCGCTCGTTTTGCGGGCTGTCCGTCATGTAGGTCGTGTAGTGGTTCATCCACTCCTCGACCGTGTACCCGGTGATCGTCTCGACCGCGGGCGACATGTAGAAGAAGTTCCCCTCGGCGTCGTGGCGGTACACGAAGTCGCTCATATGCTCGAGGACGAAGCGCAGCTCCTCCACCACCGTGGCGGTCTGTTCGCGCACGAGCCGCTCGTCGCTCACGTCGGCGAACGCCAGCGCGACCTGGGTCAGCGTGCCATCTTCGTCCAGCAGCGGGCGTGCTTCGGCGCGAAGGTAGCGTCGCCGCCCGTCGGGCGCAGTGACCTCTACGTGCTCTTCGGATTGCGGCCGCGCCGTGCGTGCGACGTCGGCGAAGAGTCGGCGCACCACGTCCTCCGCTTCGCCGTCGCCGAGCAGGGCCTCGAAGCGGCGGTTTGCGTAGATCGGAGCACCGGCCGCGTCGAGCACGAGCACGGCCACGGGCAGCTCGTCGGCGAGGCGCGCATTGATGACCGCCGAAGGCACGCGGCCACGGTGCGCAACGCCCGCTTGCCTGTCAACCGGCGGCGACCGCTTCGGGGCTCGCCGCGCGCGGCAGGGTGAGGCGCAGGCAGGTGCGGTCCGCATCGTCGATGACCCGCAGATCCCCGTCGTGCCGGCGTGCGATCTCCCGGGAGATCGCCAGGCCGAGGCCGCTGCCATCGTCCTTCGTCGAGTCATCACGCAGAGGGGTCTCATCACGCAGAGGGGTCTCATCACGCAGAGGGGTCAGGCCTAGCCGTGCGCCAGGAAGCTCGGGCGCGAAGGAGGTGAAGTAGGAAGCGGAACCGAAATCGTGCTGTGGAACCCTGGCAGGTGAAGCCCTGCCCGCGGGCTTGGCCGAGCGCGCGGAAGCGAGTC